>Ga0183095_10479_pt1 | contig 122524 bp, 143 predicted proteins | sample BioMet4_FD_130346 | JGI IMG/M metagenome (GOLD analysis project Ga0183095, IMG submission 130346) | Microbial communities from bioreactor (seeded with sewage sludge) at LBNL, California, USA - Biofuel metagenome 4 (v2) (version 3) | ecosystem: Engineered > Bioreactor > Anaerobic > Unclassified ...
TCCCACCGGCTGCCTGAAATCCGCAAGACTGATCTGCCCGTTGCTATATTTGTACATCCACATCACGACCTTGTGCAAGCTTTTGATCTTTTAAGGCTGTTTTCTTTGCACCTATTATACCATATATTGGGCGCTAAGTCTTGCGCTGCAAGGCACTTTGCATTATTCAGGAGACATTATATATTCTTAAACTTCTTTCTTTGTTACTTTCTTTCTTCTTCTTTCGGGGGTTGCTTTCCGGATTCGCACACATGGGAAGTGGGGTGAATCGATAAAAAAGCGCCGGCGGCCTGCATTACCCTGTCCGGTTAGTTTTTGTGCCTGGTGTTGATTTTTGTGTTGGTTTTTTGATGCAGTCAGCAGCCAAGGGAAAATAGAAAATCCTTAGAACCATTGTGGCTCTAAGGATTGCTTTGTGGACACCATGGAAAAAAGATTTCTTATCTTTCCCCAAAGAGAGCGCCAAGTCCTCAAAATAAATCAGATTCTCCGCAACCACTTACCAATTTTATGATACCATAAATCCTCAAGCTTTTCATGGTCGTGTTCAAATATTTATGCGACTGTTTGCGCTTGGTGTACTTGCCATTGATAATTCCTGTCCTGCTTTCTGCTGAAAGGCGGCGGGAACTTCTTCGGTTGAACCATATCGGGCGGTGGCTTCAAATAGATGATTTGTTTCTGCGCCAATGTTTTCGACGAAACAGAACGTTCAAGAAACGGATAATCCCGCCAGCATAAAAAAGAATGTTTTCGCATATTTTTCATTCTTCTGCCGGTCGGAATCGTTGCGATGATTTCACTGTAGCCGCTGTCATTGCTTTGGAGCAGAGCATTCCCTTGGCGGGGAGGCTCACACGCTGTCGCAAACGGCCCACACGCCGTTTCAGCGATTGCGGTGGTGTCTACTGCTTCATCGGGACAGCTATCGTTTACAGGGGCGAAGCTGGGTTCCATTCCTTCAGAGCAGTTTTCTGTATAGAGGGCATCGGCAAAGGCACCCTCCTGAATGGCTTTCATGAGCGCCAGCTTGGAAAGGTTCCGTTCCGCCGCAAGGTCAATATAAAATGAACGCTGCTCATCGGTTTCACAACACTCCAGTATCACGGCATTTTGTGTCCAGCCAAGGGACTGTGCCCTTTCCATAAGAACCGGGTTGTTTTCATAAGTGCGGTAAAAATCACGCATCCTGCGGAGATTACGAAGAGAGAAGCCTTTCAGCGATGGAAACCGGTTGGCGAGCATTTCAGCCAAATGTGGGATAAATGCTTTTTCTCCCTGACGGCAGATACATTGACCGATCCGTGTATAAAGCTCCAGCAGTGCCCGATTGCAGGGCTTCTCGTCTTTTTCATAGCATTCAGCTACCGCAGAGGCAACCTGTTCCAGATACAGGGCGCTGTTCTTTTTCAATGCTTTCATAGACTTCTCCTTTCCGGCTCCGTGGGAGCCTGTTTTTTTATGTACCCGGCAGAGCAAGCTCCACCGGTGAAATGCTTGGAATTGTTAGTAGCTTTGTTTCATTTCAAGGCCGCCGTCTTGTTGTGCAGTTGCTTCATCCATATGAACGCCCAGCCGGTTGGGAAGATAATCACTCAGCCAAGTGCCGCCGAAGGCACTGTGTGACTGCAAACGCCATATGGCGAGCTTTCCCATATGCAAATCCACATTTTCCATGGAAAACAGCAGATTGGTGCAGCCGTCATGCTCAAAAGCGAAAACCTCCTTGAAGGTATCGCCGTTTTGCAGGATACCTTCCTGTGTCAGCAGCTCGTTAATACCATTTACCCATTCTGAAAGCTCCCCGCCGCAGCCTTGAAGAATCAATCCTTCACGGTCTGTCATGGTGCGAAGCTCATCTGTCGTAATCCGTTTCACGGTATGGCCTCCTTTCATTCCATCCTCATGCCGAACTGCTGAGTGGGGCTTTCCTCCGGCTCAGACGGTGCCGGACGTGAAAGCACTGAGAAGCCGTCCTCGCCGGGAACGACACCGAGGGTGCGTCCATTGTCAAAGGTGCAGTGAAGCGTGCCGATGTCATCCACAAAATTTACCGTCCCTTCCGTACCCGGCGCAATGGGGGCGTATGGGTCCTCCATGCTGTTCAGGCGGATACGGGTTCCGCTGGGATACCGCTCCTTCATCCGCTGTGCTTTTTGGTAATCAAAAAACATTTTCATTCCTCCTGATTCAAATTTTCTGCCAGTTCCATGCAATATAGAAAATCAGGCGCGGGATATTTCCCCGCACCTGATTGCCGTTGCCCTTATATAATCTGCTCAATCTCCGTTCCGTCCTTGAAACGGATGAGCAGTTTTTCTTCGCTGAGTACCGTGATGGCACTGATCAACTGCCGCACCGTGACCTCGTCAAAGGTGGCGATGCCGGTGTCCACTGCTTCCAACTCGGCGGCCAGCTGCTCCGCCCGTTCATCCGCCTGTTCGGTATCCTGCCGATTTTTCTCCAGCTCGCTCCGTTTGGCCACCAGTGCGGAGAATTCCATACTGACCTTTTTCAGTTCCTCATCGTATTGGGTGGAATCCGCTCCCACGGCGGCAGCAAGCTGGAGAAGCCTGTACTGCTGTTCCCGCAGTTGGGACAGCCTGCTGTCGATGGCTGCGAGGCTGGTTTCGCCGTTCTCCGGCAAAAGGGCTGTTCGGATGCTGTCCTGCAGAATCGCTTTCAAGGTCTTTTGGCTGAACATTTCGTTCATGGCACTGACCACCGCAGTGTGAATCCGGCTTTCCTCCAGCGTAGGGGCATCCTTGCAGAACTTTTTGCCGTTCTCCAGACGGTTGATACACCGCCAGACAATTTTTTTACCCTCCGGTCTGATCCATGTCACCCTGCGGTAAGGGCTGCCGCAGTTCCCGCAGGATAACAGCTCGGTCAGCACATATTTGCCGCTGTATTTGGCAAGCTCGGTTTTGGCGGCTGTACTGACTTTTTTCAGGCTGGATCGCCGTGCCATTTCCTCCTGCACCCGCTGAAAGGTCAGCCGGTCGATGATGGCGGGATGACTGTTCTCCACGTAGTATTGGGGGAGCTCACCGGTGTTTTTCTTGGTCTGGCGGGTGAAAAGGTCTGCGATGTAGGTTTTCTGGAGCAGAGCGTCCCCCATGTATTTTTCGTTTCGAAGCATCCCCCGTATCACGCCGTCATTCCACTTTTTATGCCCCCGCGCCGTTTTGATGCCGTCCGCCTCAAGGTCTGCGATGATTTTGGCTACGCTGTGCCCAATCAGATACCGTGAAAAAATCCTGCGGACGATTTCCGCTTCCTCCGGGTCGATTTCAGGCAGATCGTTCTCGCCTCTGCGATAGCCTAAAAATCCGGCATAGTGGAAGTAAACCTTGCCATCCTTGAAATTCTTGCGGTGTCCCCAGCGGATGTTGCCGCTCATGGATTCGCTCTCGGCCTGTGCCTGGCTCATCATAAAGGTTAGGATCATCTCATTGTCCATGTAGAGGGTGTTGACATTTTCCTTTTCAAAGAAAACACCCACGCCCATCCGCTTAAGCCTGCGGACATAATCCAGACCGTCCAGTGTATTCCGGCAGAACCGGGACACCGATTTGGTGATAATCAGATCCACCTTGCCCTTTTCGCAGGCTTTGATCATCCGCAGGAAATCCTTGCGCTTTTTGGTAGAGGTTGCGGTTTTGCCCTCGTCCGCGAACATATCCACCATGGTCCACTCTTGCTGGGCGGCGATTTTTTCGGTGTAATATTCAATCTGTGCCTGATAGCTGTCAAGCTGTTCCTCGGAGTTGGTGGAAACGCGGCAGTAGGGCGCTACCCGCAGGCGCTGTTTGCGGATATCTTTCTGGTTGTGCTTGGGATCTGCGGGAATCACCGTGACTTTTCTCACTGCGCTTTCGGGCACTTTGCATCCTCCTTTCCATCTGCTTCAAGGGATTTTCCGTTGATGAGCCGCAAGCGGAGACCGCCGTGGGCGGTAAATTGGATTTCCTGCACTGCGGTTGTGAAAAGCTCTCTGAGAAGTTCCTCATTGATAGATTGTGTGAGGATTTTTTCCTTCAGTCTCTGCATCTGATCATAAGGCATAGAATCAGGCAGTCCGCTGTATTGCTCGGCGGCACAGGCCAGTATCAGCATTTTGGTATATTCCGCACCCGGCTCGGCTTTGTTCAGTTCCCGGATGACCTCGTTTCGGATGCGTACCGCCTCCAGCGTCGATTCATTTGTATTCTGCGGCAGGAGCCAGTCTAAGAGGTTCGGGTTCTGCGCCAGCACATTCAGCCTTTCGGATAGGGCTGTGCGGATGTCCTCGTCCTCTATGTAACGGCGGTTGGTACAGCCCTCCTTTTCGCAGTACCAGCGGGGCTTTCCCCCAGCTCTGGTATCGCGGAGCATCCTACCGCCGCACACGCCGCAGACCGCCTTTTCACGGATGGGTCTGATGTAATCCGGGCAGGGTGTATAGGTATTCTTTTCTCCCCGGACAAGCTGGGCACGCAAAAAGTCTTCCGGCTCAAGGATGGGGGGATATTCCTTTTCCCCAAGATAGCGTTCGTTTTCGAGGATGCGCTTAACCATGTGCTTGTTCCATTCAGCCGTGTGGCTGTGGTAACGAAGCCCCCGGCGCATCATTTCAGCGGCAATTTTGCTGTAGGCCATGCCGTCCGCATAAAGTCTGAAAATTTCTTTGACCGCCGCCGATTCTGTGGGGCTGCATTGTATCTCTCCCTTTTTCATGGTGTACCCGAAGGGGATTTTTCTCTGCCATGCCATATTACCGCACCGTCCTTTCCATGGTTTCTTTCAGCATCAGACCGTTGTAGAGATTGAGATTCATCTCGGTTTCCGAAGAGATGAAGACGCTCTCCACCAGCGTTTCAAACACTTCCTCCGTGAGTGCCTCTAAATATTCGGGACTGTCCTCCAGATAATCCAGCATGGCTTGGGTCGCTTTGATCTGACTGTCCTCGCCGTTGGCCTCCATAATACGGCGGCGTTGACGGCGCAGCTCCCGAAGCTTAAAGTCAATTTCGCCGGTTTGGGATAAATAAAGAGCAGAATCTACGTATCCTTTCGACTTGAGTCGAACAAGAACGAGATTCTGCTCGGTGAGCTGGGCGATTTCTTTGTCGATATCATTGATTCTGCGGTTGGAGCGAAGCTCCTTTTCCCGAAGCTCGGTCAGCTGGGTTAAGACCGGGGACAGGATTTGCGCACGATGCCGTTTCAGCTTGTGGTACATGCGGAGGATTGCCGTGACAATCTGTTCCTCCGGTATCTGTGAGGTGGGGCAAAGGTCTTTATCACGGTCATGCCTCCGGCAAGTCCAGTAGACCTTTTCATTGACGATTTTTCTGCGGAACAGAGTACCGCAGCCTTCACAGCGGATTTTCTTTGCCAGCAGTGCGGAGGAAACCGTTCCGTTTGTCTGCCTCCGTCGGCTATCCATCAGTGCCTGCACCCGCTGAAAGTCCTCCTTGGAAATAATCGCCTCATGGCAGTTCTCTACAAAGTATTTCGGTTTCTCACCCTTGTTGCGCACCTGCCGGAACGGGATTTCGTTGGTGGCAAAGCTCTTTTGCCAGATCATATCTCCGGTGTAGGCGATGTTGGTGAGGATGTACGCCACCGTACTTGGGTGCCAGACGGTTCGCCCTTTGGTGCGGGGGACGCCTGCTTTGTTCAGCTCGTCTGCGATGTCATCCTTTCCCTGACCGCTGAGATAAGCGGCATAAATGCGGCGCACCACCTCGGCCTGTTCGGGAATAATCATTAGGGTGCGCCCCTCCAGCCTGTAGCCGTAAGGCTCGGACGGCGATAGGTAATCGCCCTTTTCCATACGGATGCGGACGCTGATGCGCATATTGTTTGAGTGGTTCTGTGACTCCATCTGTGAAAAAGCGCCGTAGATGGTGGCAATCTGCTCAGACGTCATTTTTCCGGTGTCGATGTTCTCCTTTTCAAAGTGGATGGAGATGCCCAGCCGTAAAAGCTCCCGCACATACTGGATATATTCCTTGGTGTTTCTCGCGAAACGGGATATGGATTTGACGAGGACGCGGTCGATCTTTCCGTCCCGGCAATCCTGAATCATCCGGTTGAATTCATCCCGCTTGCTTGCCACAAGGCCGGAGATGCCCTCGTCGGCATAAATGTCCGCCAGTTCCCAGCTCTCCTGTGCGGCGATATGCCGGGTGTAATAATCCACCTGTGCGATGTAGGAGTTCTGCTGATCCTCCGAATCACTGCTCACACGGGCATATGCCGCCACACGGAGCTTTGCCGTTTCCGGCTTTCGCGCCTGTATCAATGTGATTTTAGGCGCTTCCGCCGATGTTGAATTGGGTTGATACATCTTTTTTCCCTCCTTTCAACGACATACACTACCACACCTCCCGGCATATAGCTACCGAATCGTTGATAATATTCAGAAAACAATTCCGCGACTCAGCATAGTGCGATGATGGTGGGTCGCAGCCTGCGTTCCAAGTCTTTTTTAATCCTTTCAATTTCCTGATCTGTCATGTTCTTGGCGGCCGCAAGACGTGTGAGCTGCTGCAGGGCGGCAGCGTACATCAGATTACCGGATACCTGTGCGTTTGTCATGGTGTTTCCCTCCCTGATAAAATAGGCGTCGGAGCCAGTCCGACGCTGATTGCCAGCGCCTCGTCAATTTTTTTCATTTCCTGTTCATCCAGCCTTCCGACATATTCCCGAAGCCTGCTGCGGTCTATGGTGCGTATCTGCTCCAAAAGCACAAAGGATTCCTTCAGGCGGCCGCAGGCATGACCGATGCTTGCATGGGTGGGGAGCGGCTTTTTCGGCTTCGCTGTAATGGCGGCGGCAATCACGGTGGGACTGTAACGGTTTCCAACGTTATTTTGCAGAATGATAAGGGGCCTTACACCGCCTTGTTCCGAGCCGACCGTTGGATTTAAATCTGCATAGTAGATGTCGCCTCGTAAAATGGTATTATGGAACTGTTTCAAATACACACCTCTTTTCCTATGCCGGTATTCTTAATGGCACAAAAATAAGAACCTCACGCCGTTTACAAAATCAAAGATTTTGACGGCTGAGAGAACCTTGTTGCTTCGCAATATGGGACCGCCGATCCCTAATGGCGTGAGGTTCTCATGGCTTCTGACATTAAGATTTTTCTTCTGTGCTTAATTTGACACTACTCCCCAAGCACACAGAGCTCTGGTTTATAAGAGCTCAAAAGGCGACGGCCTGAACTGCGGCTGGCTTCACCGCATCATAGGAATCTCACCTCCACCGGGATCTCCGCTGGCTGCCCTCATTGCGTGGTCCCCAGGTCTTGTGGGGGCTGTGACTGGACAGAAGTATCAATATGGGCTGACGGGGTCATTGCAAAACAGGCTGCCACAGCCTGCTTTTCGGACGGATGGGTACCGCTTTGCACCTTATTTGGCCGTCTTTGATAGGGTGGAAAATGAGAAACCATGAACAGAATAAAAATAATATGGTTGCTTTCATGTTCTCATCGCCGTCCTACAGGTGGTCTTGGCGCATCCTCCGGGGTCGCTTTCCCTTTTGGGGTCCGTCAGCTAACGTATTCAGGTCGTCGGATATGAAATTTTCAAAGAGCAATGAGGGTGAATAGAAAAACCCCCTCACTACTAAGCCGATTTCGTGAGGGGGTCTACAAAAAATATTTTTACTTTTCTATCATTTTTTTGAGCTTCAGCCGAATCTGTCGTTCACGGTAGCTGATAGTTTGTTGCTTGATACCGGTTTCCCGCTCCAATTCCGACTGAGATTTTCCTTGAAAGTACAGGGCAAAGATTAAAGCCTGTTCCTCCTTAGAAAGCTGTGCGAGGCATCGGTGGAGCTTTTCCGCTATGAGCTTGTCCACGACCACATCCTCCACACGGGGAGAAGCAAGGTCTGGAATCCCATCCTCACCTGTTGTTTCCACCGTATCCATGGCACTGTAATAAAAGACGCCGTGTGCCATATCCCTTTCCTCCAGATAGGTTTCACGGCGCTTCATGCGGTGATAGGTAACATAGACTTCTTCGCTGACCGGCACAAGCTGACCCTGCACCTTGATTTGGTATTTTTTCTTGATCTCCCTCTGATGCTGAGTGTCTCTTTTGATGCTTTTCATAAAATCTGCTCCTTTGAATTTCAAATTTTTGAAATCCGCCGGAGCCATCGAATCCGCATAAACGAAACAAGACGGCAGGAGAACCTCCTTTGCAGGAAGTTCCGCACTGCCGTCTTGCGTTCTGGCGGATTTCATTTTTATTACTGAGGTACGGTTATGCTACAGGTTTTACACGATCATGCGTTATGTTCAACGTGCCATCGGTATTTACGGTGATGCGAGTAACGCAATCTTTTATCTGAATTTCAAACAGACGTTGATCGCTGCTCATATCGCCGATGCGTTTTTTATTCAGGTTTCTTACTTCGGTCATAGAAATACTTCCCTCCCCTCGACTGATTTGTGAGTGTTCAGGCATATAAAGCAAAAGCTGTTATCGCCTTACGCAATAACAGCATACTAATTTATGGGACAAGCTTGGAGGTGTGGGAATAGCTTTCCGATAGAGTGCGAGTAGCGAATTTTTAATATTGTACCAAGTTCATGCATGAAGTCTAAACATGTAAAGCCAATATCAGCGTTAATCAAGTTAACCTTGATATCAGTCTCAAAACGTGATAAAATATTCCAAATAGGCTATTTGAGGGCAAAGCTCTTTGGAGGAGATATTATGGCGTTCAGCTACAACAAGCTATGGAAAATACTGATAGATAGAAAAATGATGAAAAAAGATTTGATGGCTATGACGGGCTTAACTACAACTACTATGGCAAAGTTAGGCAAAGAACTGCCGGTCAGCATGGACGTTTTGGCGCGCATATGTAAGGCTCTCAGGTGTAATATTGGGGATATCGTCGATTACATTGATGAAGAAAATAAATAGGATACAGTTCAGTTTGAATGGAGGGTTTCGGCATGAGGTTATGTTTTGGCTCATATTTAGCGATTCTTGTTCCGTGCAAGGCAGTTAATATTGATAATAAGCAGTTGTGCGAAGCACTTCTTCATTCTGTTGCCCCCAATTATGAGTTTACCTTTTCAGGGCAGGAAAATGCAGATCGTGTCAGAGAAGATGCCACATCAAAATTACTGCGGTGTGAACAAAACCTCTCAAAAGATATTACTGGGCCAGCCCGCAACGCCGTTCCACAAGAAGTAGCCAGCTACTTTAAGAACAATGTCATCAATCTGTTGGACAGTAATTTATCCAAGCAGATAATCCTGGCGCTTAAAGACATGATTGGTAATGATTTTCCTGAAAAAGATGGGAAGAAAATACATGGTATTTACGATGATACGAAAGTCGAACTGGTCAATGGCATAACAAAAAAAGAATTGGCATCCCAAACCGAATTCTGTTTTCATTCGTTTTTGGCCGGAGTCTTTTTATATGTTGTCACAAACACTACGAACCGAAGCGGCAAAAAGACGATTCGGTCTGTTACACAAGAGTATGTTCTTTCCTTCACATCTCGGATTGAAGAAATAACGCTCCTTGAGGATAATGTGTCAGATCGGATCTGCACTTATGATTATAGAAACGGAAAGACCGATACAGAATTCGCCGAAGGTGTCGCAGAGTATGTGATAGACAAAATCAAGCAATTACCTCAGCCATCAAAACAGGACGATTCCCTGCTTGTTACTCTGCTGTCAGAAGCTAATGGTAAGTGTTTATATTGCGGTGGTTATCTTGGAATTCCCAAGCGAGGGAAGATTCCGGTTAAAAACTGTGAAATTGTCTATTTGAAGCAGTTACCAGATGAAGCGGACAGCTATGAAAATGCGGTAGCATTATGTACAAACGAATGTGCTCCTCTTGTTCCGGCGATGTCATCTGATGAAATAGCAGAGTTGCTTGAAAAAAAACACCGTTGCGCGGATATTCAGGCATTTCTTGACAGAATATCCGGCATTAAGTTTCAGGATGAAATAGAGACCGTTCTGCGAGAAGTTCATAAGACAAAGAACGCGCAAGGACTGGAGCCAACAGATATCAAAGATTTGGTTGAGATTGATCGTAAGATTCACGAACCTTTCCTGAAGGACAAGATTAATGCGAGTATGGCTCGCTTATATAAAACTGTAAAAAACACTTGCTCCCGTCTTGAACAGGAAATTGGATTTGACACGAATATGTTTGGGGAGTTAATGAAATCCGCTTATAAGCTGCTCGAAAGTGGAATACAGCAAAAATCAGATATCATCGATCCACAGGAATACATAGCAGATCTCTTAGTTGAAAAACTATTTTCACAAGTTGGACAGAGACATAGAGACGCCTGTGAGATCATTGTTGGATATTTAGTGAAAAGGTGTGATTTGTTCAATGAAAATACCAAGCAAAGTTAATTCTTTCTCCGATAGCGTCATTGCTCTCTTTGCGCCTATCTTGGAGAAATTAGAGGAGCGGGATATGACCCCGCATGAACTGCTCGAAGCGACACGGACAAAGGTATCGGAAATAAGCATATTTCTTGATGCTCTTGATTGTTTGTATAAACTTGGGCAAATAGAAATACCTGATGGGACGGAGGTACTCCACTATGTTAAAGCGGATAACATGCGAGAAGTTTAAAACTCAGCCGGAGGATTTCCGGCCTGGGCTTAACGTCATCCTTGGCAGTTCGGATGGCAGCAACGCTATTGGCAAGTCCACTTTTCTGCTGATACTGGATTTTGTATTTGGAGGGGATAACTACCCAAAATCCGCAAAGGATGTGATCACTCATCTTGATCACCACACGATAAACTTCATCTTTGAATTTGATGGCTTTTCCTACTTTTTTTCTCGAAGCACAAGCCGCCCGTCCGTGGTGAATCGCTGCGACAGCCAGTTCCATGTCATTGAGGAAATGAGTGTGCCGAACTATCGCAAATGGCTGTTCCACGAGTATAGAATACTTCTGAGGGGTATTACTTTTGATGAAATTGTAGAAAGATTCTTCCGTATTTACGGCCATGGAAGCCATAATGAACACAAGCCTCTGCAAAGCGAGCGCGAATCAATGGCAACGGCTGTCGAGTGCCTTATGAAATTATTGGATAAGTTTGAAGCCATCCAGGATCTGAAGACCGCCGAAGAAAGCTATGGCATCAAGCCAAGCAAACAAGCGGAACGTTCCATATCGGATATCACGGCTGATATTGGCGAGAATAAAGATAAAATAGAAAGTCTGGAAAAGCGCCGGGAGAGGCTGTGCAGGCAAAATGAAGAGGCCAACCTGCGCGCTTTGGGTATTGATCCGCAGCAAGCGGAGCGGCTTGCTGAAATTAAGAGTGAGTTGGGTAAACTGAGCCGCCGGAAGAGTCGTTTGATATCCCAGCTTAATGCAGTCCGCAACAACATGCCTGGTAATGACGGAGTGCTAAAAAAAGACTTTTCGGCGCTGCTCCATTTTTTCCCTGATGCTAAAATTGATGCTTTTACTGATGTCGAAGCTTTCCATGCTAAGATCAACGGTTTTCTTCGTGCTGACATTGAGGAAGAAATTGCACGGCTGACGCCGCAAATTGAATACATAGATGCTGATATTGCAAACTATGAGAAGCAAATCGAGGGTTCAGGAGTCGCCAAATCTCTCTCGCAATCCATTCTTACTCAGTACGCCCGTGTGTCACGGGAAATAGAAAAACTGGTGGAAGAAAACGAAGCACTGCAAGGCGAAATGGAGCAAATGGAAAAGCGCAAGGAGATCGAACATCTGCTGGCGAATCTCCGTAAGCGGCAGGAAGAAGCTCTCGCCGCTGCTCAGGATGAAGTGAACGCTGAAATGAAGCGAATTAATGATATTATTACCGGCGGTGACAGAACCGCACCAGAATTGACGCTAAAACCGGACAAGACCTTTGAGTTTGAAACCCCCGATGATAAGAGTGAAGGAACAGCGTTTAAGAGTCTTGTGGTATACGATCTGAGTATGCTCGCTTTAACTCCGCTCCCTGTTCTGATTCATGATTCAAGCATCGTTAAGCGTATAGAGGATGCCGATTTTGAACAGATACTTGGTTTGTATCAGAAAAGCGGTGAAAGCGGCAAGCAAGTGTTCATCGCATTTGATAAGGCAGATACTTATACACCAAATACATACAAAATCGTTGATAAGGCGTCAGTTCTCCGCCTGTCCGTGGGTAATGAATTGTTTGGCAAGTCTTGGAGTCGGCAAAATGCTGTACCAGAGACGGAGCCCATTTCCAGAGCAGATGCCGAAGATAAAGCAAAAACAGAACAGCGAAACGATGAAGAATAAGGAGATAAAAGCACATGGCGGCTATTAAAGACCTATTACAGCAAATTACTGACCCAATGCTGCGTGAACGGTTGACGGAGGAAGTAACCCGCATCAGTAAAAATAAAAAGTTCGGTCTGGTATTTGAGGAACATGTCCCTGAATGCACTCCCCTCTATGGCGTGCCCATAAGGTGCGATTCGACCGTTGCACGCAAGACAGGAAAACTAAACCAAATTTACATAGTAAAAAAAATTGACGGCAAAACTGCCGTCTGTGAGGATAAAGTATCGTCAGAAATAACAACCATATCTTTATGCGATCTGGTTGCTGTGGCACAGTTTGGCGATCCTATTTTTCCTTCGCTCGAACCCATTGCTAAAGTGGAAAATTCGCCGAATGACAGCCTCTGGCACACGATTATTGAAGCGGATAACTACCATGCTCTTCAGCTTTTGGAGTACCTTTACGAAGGACAAGTGGATTGCATATACATAGACCCGCCCTATAACACAGGGGCAAGGGACTGGAAATATAACAACGACTATGTGGATTCCAATGATGCTTACAGGCATAGCAAATGGCTTTCGATGATGAAGAAACGTCTATTGATTGCGAAACGTCTTTTAAAAGAAACAGGTATACTGATTATTACAATAGATGATAACGAATTATCTCACTTAGACTGTATATTGATGAGTATGTTTCCAGAATATGATCGGTTTATTGTTACTATTGAACACAGTAAACGCGGAAGACGCGGCAAAAACATGGCTAAATCAAATGAGTATGGACTTTTTTTGGTTAGACATGGTCTGGATATTATTTGTCAAGAAACTGCAATAGGTCTTGGCGGGGAAGTTCGAAATCTAAGACGCACAGGCTCAGGCTCCCTCAGAACACAACGGCATAAGAAATTTTATCCAATATATATTGATACTAATAAGCAATGTGTAGTTGAGATAGGCGAGTATCTTCCACTTGATCAGGAGCCATCTTACGATGTTCCTAATGATGTCAAGAAAAGGTTCCCTGACAGTTCATTAAGTGTAATTTGGCCTTTCGATGAAGATGGGGTACAGAAAAATTGGCATTATGCAGCACCAAGGGCAAAAGACGAACTTAAGCTGGGGAAACTCTCTGTACGGGAACAGAAATACGGCTGGCAAGTGTACTACCAACTTAGGGAAAGGAATTCAAAAAAATATAAAACTGTGTGGACTGGTTCCCATCTTGATGCAAGTACCCATGGGACAGAACTTCTCACTAAAATATTAAATCGGGGACAAGCATTTGATTTTCCGAAATCTCTATATGCTGTTTTGCAATGCCTATATGCTTCTGTTAAGGATAATCCCAGCGCTCTTATTGTTGACTTTTTCGCCGGTAGTGGAACGACTCTTCATGCTGTTAATCTGCTGAACGCTGAGGACAATGGAAAACGGCGATGCATCCTTGTAACAAACAACGAAGTCTCTGAAGCCGAAGCCCAACTATTGACTGAACGTGGATACCAGCCGGGTGATCCAGAATGGGAAAAGCACGGCATTTGCCGTTCGGTGACTTGGCCGCGCACGGAGTACAGCATTCTCGGCAAACGGGCTGATGGTACGGTGCTTTCAGGCGAATATTTTACAAACCAAACAACGACAAAAGAAGTCAATCGCTCGTTCTATCAGCTTGGCTTTGTTGAAAATCCTGCATCACTTACCCCTGCTGCGAAAAAGCAGATTGTTGCTCTCATCGGTAAGGATAAGCTGCCGCAGTCTCTCGTGAAAGCAGACAGCTGTTTCATTGTATCAGAAAAGCATACAGCGTCCGTGTTGTTTGACCCTGATGCTGCTGATGAATGGCTCAATGTCCTTGAAGATCAGGAGCATATAACCGATTTCTATATCGTGGCAAAAGACAGCCGAACATATAATAACATCAGACAAAAGGTCGTGGACCTTCTCGGTACGGTCACGGTAACCGAACCTCTGAAGCGCCCGATGAGCGAAGGTTTCGCCGCTAATGTAGAATACTTCAAGCTTGGCTTTCTTGACAAAAACAGCGTGTCGCTCGGTCAGCAATTCGCCGAGATTCTTCCCTTGCTATGGCTGAAAGCTGGAGCGATTGGCAAGCGCCCCGAGCTGGACAGTGCGGAACTGCCGAATATGTTGATTTTGCCGCAGAACTCTTTTGCAGTTCTCCTTGATGAAGACTGCTACGGTAAATTTGCCGAGGCTTTGCTGGAAACGAAAAATATTGGTACGGTATATTTTGTTACAAACTCTGAGGAAGCGTTCAGAGAGATGTCGGATGGTATTGGGATCGAGCAAACTTATCAGCTATACCGCGACTATATTGATAATTTCGTAATCGGGAGCAGGAGGAATAATCTATGAGAGCAACGTTATTTCCGTTTCAAGAATCGGCACTTGCCGACTTGCACGAGAAGATAAAAAAAGCACATGCCTATTGGAGTGAAAAAGATCCTCAGGTCATTTCGTTTACTGCTCCCACAGGTGCCGGTAAGACAATTATTATGACCGCTTTATTTGAAGATATTATCTTCGGCCATGCCTATGGAGTAGCGGAGCCGGATTCTGTTTTCGTTTGGCTTTCGGATATGCCGGAACTCAATGAGCAGACACGTTTGAAAATTGAAAGCAAATCGGAAAAATTTCGCACAAGGGACATTCGGGTAATTGACTCGACTTTTGATGCAGAGTATTTTACCCCCGGCGGCATCTATTTTCTGAATACACAAAAGCTCGGTTCGGACAAGCTGCTCACGCAGAAATCCAATTTGCGCGAATATACGATTTGGGAAACAATTGCAAATACTGCGGAGCGTCAGCCCAAGTCCTTTTTTGTTGTAATCGATGAAGCGCATAGAGGAACATTTACATCCCCACAGGCCGAAAATAAAGCACAGTCTATCATGCAGAAATTTATTAAAGGAAGTAAAGAAGATGGTCTCCCTGTTATGCCTCTTATTATCGGAGTGACCGCTACGCCTCAACGGTTTCAAAAGCTTGTGGCCGATACGACATCTACTATACAAAAAGTTGTCGTTCCTCCTGAAGATGTGCGAGAATCCGGTCTTTTGAAAGACAGAGTTATTATTCACTTCCCCGACATTGCAATCGGTGCCGATATGACGATGTTTAAGGAAGCCGTTGCCAATTGGAAAAAGAAATGTGAACGATGGCAGTCTTATTGTGACCACGAGGAAATTAAGAAACCCGTCCGCCCTGTTCTTGTCATTCAGGTTGAGGATGGAAATGAACGGGAAATCACTCAAACAGATTTGGATTCCTGCATCTCCATACTTGAAGATGCGATCGGGCGCAGACTTCAAGCTGGAGAAGTTGTTCATACGTTTGATAAACACGAGACCATTAAAAGGCATGGGCTGGATATACGCAGGGTGGATGCTTCCCGCATTGAAGAAGATGAAAAGGCTATCGTTGTGTTCTTTAAAATGAATCTTTCCACTGGCTGGGACTGCCCTCGTGCCGAAACAATGATGTCGTTCCGACACGCAAATGATTATACTTATATCGCTCAATTGCTCGGACGTATGATACGTACCCCGCTTGCCCGTCGTGTGGAGTCTGATGCCGAACTGAACAATGTAGGTCTATTTCTTCCTTTTTTTGATGAAAAAACAGTCAAAATGGTGGAGCAGGCATTGCGCGACAGTGAGGCAATTGTTCCTGCTGAAACCGGATCGCATAAGGAGCTCATCACCCTGAAACGTGATCCTGCATTTGCCGATGTATTTAGCGATATGAATTTAATAACCTATCGCATAGATTCCGCGAGGAAACAACCCGCACTCCGCAGACTGATTGCGCTTGCCCGTGCGCTAACGCAGGACATGATTGCCCCTGAAGCTCGAAAAAGCACACTGAAAAGGGTGCTTGATGAGTTTGAATCGGAAATAGCCGAATTGAAGAAAAGCGGCAAATTTGAAGAGATCTCTAAAGCTGTTACCGGCTTGGCGCTGCGAACGCTTACCATAGATTACGGCAGCGGCGCAGAAGGGACGACAGACAACATATCAGAAATTGTGGAGCTCTCAGAATTTGATATCAACAATCTCTTTGAACGGGCGGGAAAAGTGCTCGGCGAGGGTTTGCACAAGGAATATTGGGTCCGTCACGCTGTCCGTGATTTTAAGGATGTAAAAACAGAAATTATTGTGTTGACAAACGACAATGCAGCCATGGAGCGTCTTGAATCGTTTGCAGACAAGCTGTTCAACGAATTATATGACATGCATAAAACAGCATTCCGAAAATTGAAAGAGGATCGTAGAGATGCTTACAAAAAGCTGGCTCTATCATCAACAACCCCAATTGCTCTTGACTGGGAACTGCCTCCAACCATTGATTTTTTAATTGGCGAAGATGCTGTAATTCTGGAAAAGCACCTCTACATCCCTTCTGATGGTGGTGAATTCAAGGTAAGCCTGAATGACTGGGAACTTGGTGTTATCAGGGAAGAAATGAAGGATGAAAAGGGTGCTGTAGCATGGCTCCGCAACCTTGACCGTAAAAGGTGGTCATTGGAAATTCCATACGAAGTGGACGGTGTGGTAACTTCGATGTTCCCTGACCTGATTGTTGTTCGAGCTGATGCACATGGATATGTTTTTGATGTACTGGAACCGCATGACTCAAGCCGTAAGGATAATTATCCGAAAGCCGTCGGATTGGCCAAGTTTGCAGAGAAGCACGGAGAGCATTTCGGACGTATTCAATTAATCCGCAAGGCAAAAGGAGCGGATAAGCGAGATCACTTCTATCGCTTGGATATGGGAAAACTGAGCGTCAGAAATAGGGTCCGCGGTGTGACATCTAATGCCGAACTCGATAGAATCTTTAATGAGGATGCACAAACAGAGGAATAAGCTTCAAGAAGGGGGAAACATCGTGGCTAATTGTGAATATCAATATCCGGCACTGACCGTGGAAAAAAAGCATGGTGACGAGTGTTTCCTTAACGGCTGCTGCTCCGCTCATCTTGTAGACTTTTGGAGATGGGCATACTCCGACCTGATGGGAAATACGGAGCGTGGCAAACTCGCCGAGTACATTGTTTCTCTGGCAATGCACTGTGCCAATGGTGTTAGCGAAGGCTGGAGAGCTTTTGACGTGTTGACACCCGAAGGAATAAAAATCGAAGTGAAAACCTCAGCCTATTTGCAGAGTTGGGCGCAAAAAAGGATATCCAATATTCGTTTTGACATCCGTGAAACTCTGGCTTGGGATTCGGTTACGAATACTTATGCGGAAATTGCTATGCGCCAAGCGGACGTTTATGTGTTTTGCGTTCAAAACTGCAAAGAACAGAAGTTGGTAAACCCGCTTGACTTAGCACAGTGGGATTTTTACCCCATTACTACAGAAGCTCTGAACGCTGCCGTTAGCAATCAAAAATCAATAGGATTAAATACGTTACTGGCCCTTGGTGTCAAAAAGTGTTCTTTTACCGAATTGCGCGACACAGTAATTTCATTGGCTAAGACGCCGATTTACAGATAATAACAGACCAATAAAAAGATTTGGAGGTACTTTATGGCTTTTCAAACTGCTCTAACAATTAAGGAAACAATCGCCAATATACATAGCAAAAAATATTTGCTGCCGTCTATTCAACGTGAATTTGTCTGGGATGTAGACCAAATAACCCAGCTGTTTGACAGCCTGATGCTTGGCTATCCTATTGGTTCCTTTCTGTTTTGGGAGGTTAGCCCTGCTAACGTGAAGGAGTTTGTTTTTTATGAATTTCTTCGGAATTATCACGAACAGAAAAAGGATGGCCGGCACAATCCGAAAGCAAGTATTATCGGCAACGAGACCGTCACTGCTATTCTTGATGGCCAGCAACGCTTGACATCGCTGTATTTAGGATTAATGGGGACATACGCCTATAAAAAACCATATATGCGGTATGACAATCCGAAAGCCTACCCGATAAGAAAGCTTTATCTGAACTTATTGAAAAAATCGGATGACGATGACTGGTTTTATGATTTTGCATTTCTTACTTCTGATGAGTGCAAAAATGACGATAGCCACTACTGGTTTTTCGTTGGGGATATACTGGGGTTTGATAAACTGTCCGATGCGATGAAGTACCTCCAAAAAGTCAACAGCTATCTTGTTAAAATCGGACAAGGCTCATATGATGAGGAGAAAGCAGAATTTGCCACCGAAACACTTAGTAAACTGTGGCAAGCAATTCACGCCGATGGAACGATCAGCTATTATCTTGAAAAGAGCGATAAACTGGACAAAGTCCTCAACATATTTATTCGTGTAAACAGCGGAGGAACACCACTCAGTTACTCCGACCTTCTCCTTTCCATTGCTTCTGCACAATGGGATGATCTGGATGCCCGTGAGGAAATTCATAGTGCAGTTGACGAAATAAACGCAATTGGCAGAGGATTCAATGTCAATAAAGATTTTATACTCAAAGCCTGTTTAGTCCTGTGTGATTTCCCTGACATAGCATTCAAAATTGATAACTTCAATCACACTAATATGATGAAGATACAGTCGGAATGGTCAAATATTATGGCTGCCCTGCGAGAAGCGGTAACCCTTGCCGCCAGACTGGGTTTTAACAGAGATAACCTGACATCAAATAACCTGTTCATACCTATCGCCTATTATATTAAACACATAGGCTTGCCTTCAAATTTTGCGGCATCACCCAAAAATGCTGAGAACGTTAGGGCAATCAAAAAATGGCTTGTAAGCGCCATGCTGAAGCGTGTGTTCAGTTCCCAGCCTGATGGTGTCCTGCGCCCTATTCGGGAGATAATCGCTAAAAGCGATGGTTCGATCTTTCCGCTTGAACAAATTATTGAGCGGTTTAAGGGAACAAACAGAACACATGAATTTACGGATGCTGACATTGAAAATCTGCTGTATCTCAAATATGGACAAGGTGATACGCTGACAGTGATGTCGGTTCTCTACCCTTGGGCAGACTTGCACAATTTGTTTCATATGGATCACATTTTCCCAAAAGCAGAGTTCACAGAGCGCAAGCTTCGCAAGATGGGAGTTCCTTCAGATAGAATTTCAGATTTCTTGGAGAACTTCAATTACATAGGCAACCTTCAATTACTTGAGGGGCTGGACAATACATCAAAAACCAATAAAGATTTTAAGAAGTGGTTTGAGGATAACCTGCCTACAGAAGAGGCAAAGACTGCCTATCGGCAGAAACATCTGATACCCGCTGGCGTTGATCTTGCGTTTACAAACTTCCCGGAATTTTTAGAAGCCCGTGAAGCTTTAATAATTGATAGATTAAAAAAGGAACTGCAAGGATAGCGTGTGAGAAAAGAACTTGAGGGATGGATGATGGAACTGAAAATTGAAGAGCTGTGGTATTCTACCCGCCAAGACGACTGGCTGATTGCCGAGAATTGTTATTGGAATCAGGTTTCTGATGCGAATAGAAATCTGGAAAAATCGCTTGAGATGTTAAATCCAGATGACATAAAACATATGAATGTTGAGACATTTTATCTTTTTCTCCACGACACTTACTTTGTCTGGAAATATACTGCCAAAAATCGGCTTGCCACCACCCGCGCACAGTTAAAAAGGCATTTGACTGACATCACCACACTGGCTGAGATTCAGAACGAGTTGTTTTCTTTTGATAAGGCACAAATTCGTACTGGACTTGAGATCGCAAGCAGGATTCGAGGTTTGGGCATCGCCGGAGCGTCAGGATTACTTTCAGTTTTATTCCCTGATTATTTTGGGACTGTTGATCAATTTGTAGTGAAGTCCTTGCTGCGCATTAATGAGTTAAATGAACTTGAAAATCTTGTTCGGATGCGCCCAGAGGCACTGACGCTTGCAGATGGCGTAGTGCTTGAACAACTATTGCGTGCAAAGGCAGACGAATTGAATCGGATATTCCAGACTTGTACATGGACACCAAGGAAAATTGATAAAATCCTCTGGGCCTATCGTGAAAAGGGTGAAAATCTGCCCCATATCGATGAAAAGCCGAATCTGAAACGGCATAGCGAAAATCGGATTTAAGCTCGCTTTTGCTGGAAAGAGGAATATTAGAAAAAATTATTGCAGGATAAAGTAAAAGGAGTGCTAATCATGAAAATCGTATCAAATTTTAATGAGTTAATCACAAACAGCCAAACTTTAGATGGATACCTCCGTTCTCAAGTTGACCCGGAATATGATTTTGCTCTTAACTTAATCAAAAAAGGAACTTGCTTTGTTGCGGTGGGAGTTTCCGGTGCTTATAAATTTTATCCCAGTCGGTTCATTGGTTACGCTGACAATTCAATGGATGCTCATTTGAACAACGTGGAGAAAGACGGGAAAGAAACTAACCCGGCTATATCAAAAATTTTGGGCGCTAAACCTTCGATTAATTCCATCTTAAATCAGGAATATGCAAGATACTGCGAAGCATTGGGCTTTGTGCCACGAGATAAAGGCGCATTTGGAACCGAAAGAAAGTTCTGGGTAATAGAAAAATGATTAACAGGAGCCAACACTATGTACGACTTAGATAAAATACTGGATGAAGTGCGCACGAAGTACTATGCGTCGAAGATTTTACCGCGCCCTAATATCTTATGGTCTGATGAACACTGGACAGCCATCAACGGCAAATACGATTTGTATAATAACCAGATCACTGTCAGCCGGGCATTTAATAGTAATGATATTTCTTATGAAGCCTTAGCGTCCGTCGTTTATCACGAAAGCCTGCACCAAGATTTTGCAGATCATGACCGCAAATTTATGCTGAGGGCAAATAGATTCCCTAACTACAATACATATGCAAAAGAACTGGATGAATATCTTAGCGATTACTCACTTAACTTGAAATATGACAAAATAATAGCTGATTATTCAAAAGGTAAAAACGAGGTGGCTTTTGTTATCATTCCTTATCTGGAAGATTTTCAAAACGCCTTTACTTTTTATGATGGGAATATTTATATTGACACAGAAGCGCAGGTTTCAAATGTTTCAAAAAGCAACTTGACAATCTTTCTGGTAGACAACGGGAAAAAATACCACATCGTTGCTTGGGCGGAGAATGTAGAGTTTTTTAAGGAGCAAAAGCAGATACTTCATGGCGATTTCGGAGGGCTTGACTTTTCTTATAGGATTTCGGCTTTGAGGGACAATGTAAAAATTCTTTTTGATACAACGTGTACCTATGCGATTTGGAAAAATGCGTTTCCTGCTTCTTTAGAGACTGATAAGTTTTGCGTCTATAATATTGGAGCGGATCTAATACAAGAAGATATAAAATATATCAACTCATATTGCGAGGGCTTTTATGAATTGGGGATGGCTCCTTTCGCAATAGGGATAGCCGCTCCATATGAGCAGCTTCCGTACAAAGAATTATATGCGATAGCTGTCAATGAAGCTGGGTTTCGGGGAATATGGGCAGCAAATGCGCTTTGCAAAATAGATTTGAATTACGATACGCTCTTTAATAGAGCTGATGCTCTGAGGGATAGCGGACTTATTACATTGGCTTATAATGAAATGAAAAAGGCGTATTCCCTGGCAAATAAAAATCCTAACTGTACCGCAGAATTAATTAAATTATGTGCGATGGTGTCAGATTTCTCTCTCGGCAATCAGTTGATTAAAGAACTCTCCGGTTCAATTGCTGTAGATGAATATCTTGCCAACAGTATTGCCCACCTTCAGAAGTAAAGGCATCATATAATTCAGCGAAGTTAAAGAAGTAAATGAATAATCGCTGATGACAAAAGAGGAGGTGTGTTAATGCCATTTACTATTGTCCGCCAAGATATAACGAAGCTGAAAGTTGACGCCATCGTCAACGCAGTCAACACCGAATTGCAAATGGGCGGCGGGGTCTGCGGAGCGATATTTAAAGCGGCGGGAGCGACACAGCTTCAAGCTGCCTGCGATAAACTCGCACCGATTAAGACTGGTGAAGCCGTTATTACGCCGGGGTTTAACCTTTCGGCGAAGTTTGTCATTCATGCCGCGGGTCCGGTTTATCGACATTGGAATGAGGAGCAGAATGAGAAGTACCTCCGTGCCGCATACACGAATTCGCTGAAACGAGCCGTTGAAAATAATTGCGAAAGCATAGCCTTTCCACTGATTTAGCCACTTTGGTAGCGATAAGTGAACTTGACAAATCCAGTGTTCATAAGGTAACATAAGAAAAGCACTAAAAGGAGATTAATTACTATGCGGCAAGGTATTCTTAAATAACAATCAACTGAATGATGGTAGGTACGAATGATTTGGCCTTATTACATCTGTTGTAATGGGTTTGGTTTTTGTACCTTAATTTAAGAATACTTTCATATTTTATGGATCCGCCATGCTGTAGAATTCTCTTTCTAACAGCTTTTAATGTCGTACTCATAATTGTTATGATAGCAGTCCCCTGTGATGAAAGTATTTCAATCACAGGGGACTTTTATCTTTTAACGATTATATGAGGTGTGACTTATGAAAATAATGAATATTGGCATCTTGGCTCATGTAGATGCTGGAAAAACAACATTAACAGAAAGTATGCTCTATGCCAGCGGTACAATTGCTGAGTCCGGGCGTGTTGACAGGGGTTCAACGATTACAGATTCTATGGCACTTGAAAAGCAAAGGGGCATTACAATTCAGGCATCCATAGCATCTTATCAATGGAGCCATTTCAAAATCAATTTGATTGATACGCCTGGACATATCGATTTTTATTCAGAGGTAGAGCGCTCATTGAATGTGTTGGATGGCGCTATCTTGCTGATCTCTGCCAAAGACGGCATTCAGGCACAAACACGTATCCTTTTCGATGCAATACGAAAAAGGAAACTTCCTGCTTTGATTTTTATTAATAAGATCGATCAACCGGATATTGATCTTGATTCCCTCTATGAGGATATCAGAGCTAAATTGTCCTCTCATATCCTTATCATGCAGAGCATTACAAATGGAATCTCTCTTTTGCCCAAAACTCTGAATCCGTTGTCTGAAGAATTTAAAGACACGATTATTGAAACGGATGATGCTTTGCTAAAAAAATATGTCATGGATCAGCCCATTACGGCGGAGGAACTGTTAGAGAGCAGAAGAAAAAATATAAATGACGGTACTCTTTTGCCTGTTTATCACGGCAGCGCTCTGAAACATATTGGCACGAAAGAACTCATGGATGCGATTCTCATGGAATTCACTCCATTTATGTCCCCACCCAACTCTAATCTTGCTGCATTGGTATACAAAGTTGAAAGAGATGATAATCGAAACAAACGCACATATATGCGCATTTTTGGAGGTTCCATTAAATCACGTGACGTACTAACCCTGCAAGATCATTCTGACAATATAAAAATTAAAAAATTAGAGACCTCAAGCAATGGAAAAATGGTAAAAACCGAAAAAGTCGAATGCGGTGATATTGCTATTTTTCCAAATGAAATGCGACTAAAGATTGGGGACTCCATAGGAACAATTCCTGAAAGGAATTTGATTCTACACAACAATAATCTGATCATGCAGGCGAACATTTCCCCTGTCCTTTCTTCCGACAGAACTTTTCTGTTAGAAGCCTTATCGGAACTGGCGGAAACAGATCCTCTTTTGCAATATAAATTGGATTCCAGAAGCAACGATATTATTATGGAGTTCCTCGGAAAAGTACAAATGGAAGTCATCGTTTCTTTGCTACAAAACCGATACCATCTTCAGGTCAAAATCGAGAATGTAACAACTATTTATAAAGAACGGCCTTTGAAAAAGGCAGACTTTACTGCCCATATTGAGGTCACCCCTAATCCTTTTTGGGCATCCATAGGATTGTCAATCGAACCGCTTCCCATTGGAACTGGACTGCGCTATGAAAGCAAAGTGTCCTATGGATATTTAAATAAATCATTTCAGAACGCCGTTGAAGAAGGTGTTCGATATGGTTGTGAGCAGGGGTTATATGGATGGGAAGTAACAGATCTCAAAGTCTGTTTTGAATATGGCGTATACTACAGTCCGGTAAGTACCCCTGCTGACTTTCGGCATTTAGCTCCTATTGTATTTGAGCAAGCCCTAAAACAGTCAGGTACGGAGTTGTTAGAGCCCTGCCTGTCATTTGAGCTTTATGTCCCCCAAGATTGCAATGCGCGTGTTTACAATGATCTGAAAAAATTTCATGCAGATATTGTATCAATAAAGACACAGCACAACGAAATCGTAGTATCAGGAAAAATTCCGGCTCGCACATCACAATTTTATAAAGAGCAGCTTTCGGAGCTTACAAAAGGTCGCGGAGTCTTTTTAACAGAACGGGCAGGGTATCAGCAAAACACCGGTGAAATCTTTACTCAGGCCAGAAAACCGGATGATCGATTGGATAAAACTCGTCACTTGTTTGATAAGGCGTATGACGAGATAGGCAATGAGGGACATCAATCTGGCATGAAATTCATGTAGCCAAAGGATGAGAGAGAAAGTGGATAACTTAAGGCTGACCATAAAATATTTAGTCAAGTCTTCCTCGGGAAGTACAATAATCAGCGCGGATTTTTCATTGCGAATTTCTCGGTATCAATGGTTGTTTCAATGCAGAGGATTTGCTCCATTTTCGAGTCAAGAAAGGCATTTAAATGGGACAACACGGTGGAGAGCACCGACACCATGGCCTGTCCCGCGGAGTTGAGATCGGCTCCCGCAAACCAGCGGGCCTTGTGGTCGGGCGGTAGCTTTTCCATGAGGAGCTGGAACTGGCTTTTGCCCTTTACCTTGCTGGGGGCCAGCAAATCCTGCACCAGCTTGAACACGCTGATGATATGGCGGCAGTACACCTTATGCCCATCTTTTTCGGTGGGCGGCAGATATTCCGCAAATGGCTTAGTTTCCTCCGTAACCCTGTATCATTGAAATGGTCTACGGAGCGTGGATTGTTCTATATATCATATCCTTTTACAATAAGTAAGGAGGTAAATGATTATGGATAATTCAAAAATTGCCATGACAACAGAACAAAAGTGGAAATTACCATTTTTGCTGATTGTTATTGGGCAGTCGATTTCACTAATTGGGAGTTCCGCTGTTCAGTTTGCATTAATTTGGTGGATTACCAGCGAAACAAATTCCGCATTGCTCTTGGGGTTATCTGGTATGGTAGCTTATGTTCCTGTAGTTTTATTCAGCCCAGCTGCCGGGGTTATAGCTGACCGGTATAATCGAAAGGTCATCTGTATTTGTGCTGACCTGTTTGTAGGACTGTCTGCCGCTGTATTTGCGTTTTTATTGTGGCTTTATGAGATGCCAATTTGGATTTCGTTGCTTGTACTTTTAATGCGAGCGATTGGGAATACTTTTCATTCCCCGTCTATTCGCTCAATTATTCCCCAAATGGTTCCTGCAGAGCAACTTGTACGGGCAAACAGCTGGAATCAGATGATGCAGTCTGGTTCCTATATACTTGGGCCTATTTTAGGTGCTGCCATGTATGCAGCCTTCCCCATAAATGCCATATTGCTTACTGATCTTATGGGAGCTATTGTGGCTTGTTGTTTATTAGGTGTAGTAAAAGTTCCGAAGCTGATAGCAAAAAACAAAGTAAAGCAAAGCTTTAAAGACGATTTCAAGGAAGGATTATCGGTGTACGCCGCAGATAGAAAACTGCTTGTTATCATTATAGCCGAAACTTTGTGTTTGATTTTCTATATGCCTTTGACAACTTTTTTTCCGCTAATGATCAGCAGCTATTTTAATGCGGGTGCATGGTATGCCAGTGCAGGGTCTTTGAGCTGTGCGCTGGGTATGATGGCAAGTGCCATACTACTTAGCAGCAGATTGAGAGTAAAGAACAAACTGAAAACGGCTTATGTTGGTCTTGGGGTTATGGGAATTGCCGTTCTGTTCTGTGGCTTACTGCCATCTTCGCTTATTGCTTGCTGGCTTTTCATTTTTGCCTGTGCTTTTATTGGCGGAGGTGGTAATATCCATACCATACCATTAACGGCTTATATGCACGAAACCATTTCGCGCGAAAAAATGGGCAGAGCATTTTCTTTGCTATCAGTAACTTCATCTGTGACAATGCCGATTGGACTTGCCATAGCAAGCCCGGTAGCCGAGATTATCGGTATTAGTAAGTGGTTTTTCATTTCAGGCATTGGGATTTGCCTTATTACTTCTATTGCACTGCTTTTCCAAAAAAGGATCAAATGGGACTTTTGAATAACCCGCGCTCTGTTTTGTCTACGGAGCGTGGATTATTTTTTAGAGCATATAAGTGTATACTAAAGTCGAGGTGAAAACAATGGATATAAAAAGAAAAAAAGAACTTTTGGAATCCTATAAAAACAGGCATCCGGAAATGGGTGTAATTTCTTACTGCTGTAAAGAAACCGGCGAAATATTCTTAGGTATTTCCAAAGATACAAAGGCGGATTTTAACAGCACTAATATGAAATTGTCAGCCAACTGGCACCCTAATAAAAAATTACAGGAACTTTGGAACAAATATGGCCCGGAAGGCTTTGAACTATCAGTTATCAAAGTGTTAAAGTATGATGACCCAAGCGAAGATCATACAGCGAAATTAGAAAGTTTAAGAGAGCAGTGTCTCGCTGCTAATCCAAATGCAAGGAGGATATGGCGATGAATGAAAAAATTGTTATGGTGTCAAACGGTTATGACCTCATAGACGGCAGAAATGCTTATCAATCTGACATCAAAAGCTTAACATTGGGTGAACCTATGCTGGATGAAAATAAAAAAATGCAGATTGCCGCACAGATCTGGAAAACCGGTAAAGATGGCGAATTGTTTTTGGCACAGGAGCTACCTATCCATCAAGTATTTGACTTGATGATCTTTTTATCCAGAACATTGCTTTATTTTAAAGAGGCTTACCGGCTTCCGCTTTTATATGATCCGGAAAAGCCCCTCGTGGAACGGGTTGGAGTACAGGGTGGAGTACTACCCGTAGAGGTTTGCATTGACAATCAAAATATTAATGAGGACATCAAAACCTTTGCCCAGAGTCTGAATGATTTAGGGGAATTGATTGGAGAACGTAAGCGAGTACTCAGCCGCATTTTAGAAGAATTGGAGTTATATTAATATGAAACAGACTTGTGTTTTGTCACCTGCCAGACAGCTGACAGAAGAGGAGCAATCCCTTGTCTGGCAAAAACCACCTTCGCATATTGAAAGTGAAGCAGAAAAACGTATATATCAAGAAGTAGTAAGGAATTGGAACCGCGGTGAAATGAAAATCAGTACAGTTTTACTGGAGGGCGATGCAGGTTCGGGGAAAACCCAGCTTGCCAAAGCCCTCTCTGCTGATTTTAACCTGCCTTATACGAAAGTAACCTGTTTTGCTGATATGGATAAATCCGACGTGTTAGGTTCTATTTTACCGGTATTATCTGAAAAGGATAAATCAGATACGATTGAATATCACTATTATCCATCAGAAATTGTCCGTGCTTATGAAAATGGGTGGCTCTTGGAGATTCAGGAACCCACAGTGATTAGGGATGCTGCTGTTTTAATGGCTCTGAATTCTGCATTGGAACCGGATGGCAGTCTAAACTTACCTACCCGTATCGCACACCGGCATCCGGATTTTATTGCTGTTATTACAACAAACCGCGGCTACAATGGCTACCGTCCTTTAAATGAGGCTTTGCGTGATAGAGTGCAGCATGCCGAAAAACTGGACTTACCACCTAAGGCAGTTATGATGGAACGAGCCAAAGCTAAGACCGGATATCAATCTGAAAATGTTCTTTCTCTTTTAGCCGAAACAATTATGCTGCTGGATGAAACAGCTCGGGCTAATGCAATTAAAGGTGTGGCTGGGATGCGCTCCTATATCTTTTGGGTTGATGCTGTCGCAAGTGGTGCACCAGTGCGAAGTACCCTATATCATAAGGTGCTCTATAAAATTACCACTGACCCACAGGAGCTTGCCATTTTAGAGCAGGCACTGGTAAGCCACGGTTTGACAGATAAGCTTGAAGAATTAGATATTATCTGTCATTCTCATCCGGATGGGGAGAATTCGGAAGTAATGGAACTTCATATTTCAGGAAACGGAGAATACTCTGCAGAAACAGATAAAGCTGATAAAAATGCAATCCGTCTGAGAAAATCAGCAGACAGTGAGGGGCATTCGGATACGAGCAGCGATAAGAATTCTGATGTGTCAAGCAATGATAATGGAGAAAATGGCACTCCAGTTTACCATGAGCTGGATAAACCCGTTTCAAATGAACAAAAAAGGGAATTTCGCAAACAATTAAACAAAGAAGTCCGGCAAAGTGTTCAAGGCAGCTGCCATGAAGATATTAAGCTTATTGTCCACCGCCCGGAAGCTGCCGCTCAGGACAGAGAAGAATATAACAGCATGATTGCAACTTTGATGCCAGTTATTCGGGAACTAATCCGAAAAACAAACCCGCTTTTAGAGCATGAAGTTTCCGCTGAATTTGCTAAATCTCAGCTTTATGGCACAAAATTCTGTGCGGATCAGGCTGCTTCTTTGGATTTCCGCGTATTTGCCCGCAAGCGCCCACCTGAGGAAGAACCCTCCCTTGCAGTTGCTCTCAGAATTGATGAATCAGCATCAATGTCAGCCTTTGGCCGTTTAGATGCAGCAAAACAGGCCGCAGTCGCTTTATATGAATTCTGCACCGGGTGCGGCATTCCGATCATGGTTTACGGGGATACAGCAGACCGCTCCAAGCTGGAGCAAATGTCCGTCTACGCCTATGTAGACTTTGAAAGCAAAGATGCAGATGAAAAATATGCTCTTATGAACATTCAGGCTCGCAGCAACAATCGGGATGGTATGGCACTACGGATTATTTCCGATAGGTTGTTTAAGGCACCGCAAAGAACCAAAGTAATAATCAGCATCAGCGACGGTCAGCCTAAGGCGATGCCCGATTATACAGGTGAAAAAGCAGCTCGTGATATGAAAGATACTTTGCAGGAATATAGGCGAAAAGGCATCCAGTTCCTTGCTGCAGCTATTGGGCAGGATAAAGAGGCTATCCGTGAACTTTACGGTGCTGAAAACACATTGGATATTACCGATTTGAAGCAGCTCCCGGCAAGATTGGTACAAGTAATCGCAAGGTTCCTGTAGTATGGTATACTAAGCAGAAATGGAGGTGGTGGCATGGATTGTGTGAAAATAGGCAATTTAATAGCCAAGCTGCGAAAAGAAAAAAACCTTACTCAGAAAAATATTGCAGATGCGTTGGGTATTCAAAATAAAACGGTTTCTAAATGGGAATGTGGTTTAGGGTGTCCTGATCTATCGCTGTGGCCGGAACTGTCTGCTATTTTGGGCGTTGATATGAAACCGATGATGGAGGGTGAAATTACATCAAACAAGCCAGATAGCGGCAACATTGATAAAATACGTTTTTATGTATGTCCTTCCTGCGGAAATATTCTGGTTAGCACAGGAAGTGCCTCTATTTTCTGTTGCGGAAGAAAGTTAGAACGCATCCTCCCTACGGATGCGACTATTGCACCCAAAATCACAGTGGAGGAAATGGATACGGATTACTTTATCACCTTTGACCATCCAATGACCAAAGAACATTATATTTCCTTTATGGCCTTTGTTAAAAGTGACAGAGTATTTCTGAATCGCTTGTACCCGGAACAAAGTCCAAGTTGTAGGTTTCCTATAATTACTGGCGGTAAACTATATGTTTATTGTAATAAGCATGGATTGTTAGTATATGCAGATTACCTAACAAATTGAAAGACTCTGCAAGGAACAGCTGACATGGAGCGAGCAACTACCTCCGGTCATCGAAGAAATAATGCTTGGAAGCAAAACTAACTTGAGGATAACTCGTTCGCAACAAGTCGCCAGTTGATGAATGTGTACGGAAAGCCCGAAAAGCGGTATGAAGTCCGCAGCGAGGATAACGCCGTAGACGTATAGATTCACGATTGAGAGGTTCACTTTTAACCATTACCCACTATCTTTTAACGGTTACTCTGAAAAATGCACCGCTACCCTGAAATTTAACGATTACTTTTGTGTATCGGTCGAGGTGTTCCACACCAAGCCCCGAAATGCCCGATGTACTAAAACGCAAAAGGTCGTGAGAACCCAGTAATACTGGACTCTCACGGCTTTTTTATGAACACAAAAAACGGCAGCAGTGCTGACGTTACCGCCACACTACCGCCGCCTAAAACTCACACGCCATGTGAATCTTTTTTTACGAAGATTTTAAACCATTATATGCACTGAGTTGCAATTTGCTCATAAAAAGACATTGAAAAAGGCATTCCAATTGTAATTACTCTGTGATAAAATATTATATGTATGACTATGCACGATGAAGGAGGGGCTGAAAGTGCCAGACAAAAAACCGATAGAACCGATGGAACATCACAATATTGGTGATTTCTTGAAAGGTCAGTCATCCAAGATACTGACCGCAATAGCTGACGGAGATAAAACTGCATTCGTTCTCAAGAATGGCAAGCCCATCGTGGTTGTTATGTCTAACGAGCGCTACGCAAGGCTGCTTAAAGCCGGGATTGATATCAATGATTATTAATATGGAGGCCTTCAGAATGGCTAAAGAATGAATTACCGACGTTGTGATGGATGACGCCAGCATTAATGTCAGCAAAGAAGTCGATCTTGTATTCTCTATTGCTAACAGTTTGAGGGGTCAGGTTAGATGTCAGAAGTTTACGAGTATCGGTTTTGATGTTTTTTTGATTTTTACAGGGTTGTGTGGTCAGGTTGGATAAGGAGAAAATATTTGTGAATCAATATAGTCAAAATAATTGGAAACGAAACTTTCTTACCATTGCCGGAGGGCAGACAGTGTCGCTGATAGGCAGCGCCGCTGTGCAGTTTTCTCTAATATGGTGGCTGGCAAGTGAAACGGGATCCCCTATTATGATGTCCATCGCGGGCGTGTTCGCCTTTTTACCTCAGCTTATTCTCGGTCCTTTTGTGGGAGTATGGGTTGACCGACTTAGCCGTAAAACCGTCATCATAGCAGCAGACCTTTTCATTGGATTAGTAGCCCTTGTTTTTGCTCTGGTATTTTTGTTTGATACGCCACCCTATTGGTCGGTTTGTGTGGTGCTGGGTATTAGAGCTATAGGCAATGTTTTTCACAGTCCAGCCATCCAGGCAGCGGTACCCATGCTGGTGCCGCAACAGGAGCTGGTGCGTGCCAACGGATGGAGTCAGTTTATGCAGTCGGGTGCTTTCCTGCTGGGGCCTGTACTTGGCGCAGCCATGTATGCTTCCCTACCCCTTTGGATCATTTTATTGTCTGATTTGGCAGGCGCGCTTGTAGCCAGTGCTACTGTAGCACTTGTAAAAATACCTGATCCGGAGAGGAAAACACAACAAATTCCGCATTTTTTCCATGAAATGAAGGAAGGTGCGGCAGCCATATGGCAGGATAAAAAACTCTTTATCGTGACGGCGGCCACCCTGCTCGGTATGGTGTTTTACGCACCTTTATCCACCTACTATCCGCTTATGACAAGTGATTACTTCAAAGCTGACGCATGGCATGCGAGTATGGTCAACTTCGGTTACGCAGGCGGGATGATGCTCTGCGCGATAATCCTTGGGAAATTCGGTACCATCAGAAATAAATTTCCAGTTATTCATCTGGGACTTTTAGGTATGGGAACATCCTCGTTGCTCTGCGGTCTATTGCCTGCAGAGATGTTCTGGTTTTGGATATTTGCAGCATTATGCACACTACTTGGGGCAAGCAGCAACTTGTATAATATCCCCTATATCGCCTATATGCAGGAAACCATCCCGCCTGAACGAATGGGGCGTGCCTTTTCCTTAATTGGAAGCCTCAGCTCAGCTACTATGCCTTTGGGATTGCTCATAGCAGGCCCAATTACCGAAAATCGCGGAGTATCGTTGTGGTTTTTTGTATCCGGAATCGCACTCCTCATACTTACGCTGATAAGTGCCCTGTTCGTTCTTCCACGAAAGGCGGATAAGGTAGGGAAAAGTAATAGTTGATTGTTGTAACAATAAATTGGAATATAACGTTAGGATAAAACACTTTGCAGTATAGTATGGAAATGGGAATTTTTTCAACAACAAAAAGTTATTTGGGAAAAGAAATTTTATGAATAACAATGAAACAACAAGTAAAGAAAACCTATTTGGAACGGGTAAACTTATTAGGGATAAATAGAAACTTATCATACAATTAAAACGAGGTATTTACAATGTATAACAGTATGGAACAAATGCTTTATAATGAATATGGAATACAAGTGCAGTCATTACAGCAGATTCCTGCGGGCTGGTCAGCATCTGCATGGAAAGTTCATTCTGAGTGTGGCGATTATTTTTTGAAAGTTTATGACAAGCATAAGCCCTCCACAAGAAACTGGATTGCGCGAATCGACAGCTATATGCCGGTCGTTCTGTGGTTACATGAGAACACAAAACTTCAAAAGAAAATGACCGCACCGATTCTAACCAGAGATAGAACTTATAAAAAGGAAGATTCATCTTTTTTATACATGGTATTTCCCTTTATAGAAGGCTCAACCATATGCGATGAAAAATTGAAGCCGGAGCAAATACGGGAAGTTGCGCAAATAATTTCCAAACTGCATTTTCATGGTGCTGAAATACCTGCATCGACAAACAGCTTAATTGAAACCTTTGATGTTTCATTTTGTACGACTTTGTCCAATCGGCTTGGGAATATACATGCTTCCGCTTCCTTACAAGAGGTACTAAAACCCTATATGACATTACTTGCCCAAGCGACAGAATCGCTTCAAAGCATGGGTCTCTTACTGCAAAATTCTAAAATGCGTTATGTCATGTGCCATACAGATCTTCACGGCTGGAATCTGATACAATCTAAAAACCTTATCCTTATTGATTGGGAGGGATTGAAGCTTGCACCTGTTGAAGCCGACCTCTTTTCATTTACCGGAACATTCTTTTTTGATTACGCATGGGAGGATTTCATGTCCATTTACCAAACCACACACAAGGACTATCAGATTAATGTCGAGGCGATGCGTTTTTACAGGCTGCGGCGCAGATTGGAAGATATCCATGAGTTTGTCGAAAGCATCCTGTTTGACAAGCTCACACAGGATGATATGAACCAATCACTTCGTTATCTCAAACAAGAATGTGAATTACTGCATGTCATGTGTTGAAAAGAACAGCTTACCTTACAAATGCCTATTTATATGTAGGTTTTGTATGCCTAAAATTAACAATAAAAAAACCTTTGGGAAAGGAGATTTTATGAATAACAATGAAACAACAAGTAAAGAAAACCTATTTGATGTTTTAAATCTGTTAGAAGATTTAAATATAAAATATTGGATTGATGGTGGTTGGGGTGTTGATATCCTGACCGAAAAGCAAAATAGGGATCATAGAGATATAGACGTTGATTTCGATGGGGAATCTGAGGAAACCTTATTGGCTGCACTAAAAGATAAGGGATATAAAATCACGACTGATTGGAGTCCTGCACGCATTGAGCTGCATCACCCGGAACTTGGCTATATAGATATACACCCTTTAATAATAGATGAAGATGGAAGTGCCAGGCAGGCTGATCTGCAAGGCGGCTGGTATCATTTTGAAGCAAAATGGTTTTCTTCTTCAATATTTGAAGGTAGAGTGATTCCATGTATTTCGGCAGAGGCTCAGAAAATTTTTCATAGTGGATATGAATTGAGAGAAGTTGATCATATCGATCTGAAAAATCTTGAAGCGCTGAAGAGAGCAATCTATTTAATCACCGGGGTTATGGCGTCCGGAAAATCTACAGTCGCTCAATTGCTTGCCTTAAAAATGGAAAAAGGAGTGCATCTGCGGGGCGATATATTTCGTAAAATGATTGTTGCCGGACGGGCTGACATGTCCGTACAGCCCTCCGAAGAAGCTATCCGACAACTGCATCTGCGTTACCGCTTGGCAGCTGAAACGGCAAAAACCTATTATGACAGCGGTTTTTCCGTTGTTTTGCAGGACAATTATTACGGTGAGGAACTGCCCCGCATGTTGAAGATGCTAGAGAATTACCCTGTTCATGTAACAGTGTTGTGTCCGGATGTGGAGACAGTAAAAAGGCGTGAAAAGATGCGAGGGAAAACTGGCTATACCGGTTTTTCACTAGAAGCTCTGCATGCGGATTTCATGAGAAAAACCCCAAGACTCGGATTCTGGCTGGACAACTCAGAGCTGACGCCGGAACAATCCGCTCGGGATATTCTATTGCACTTCGGTGAATAACGGTGAATAAGTCACATTAGATTGAACACTATTGATAATTTTAATGTCCGAAAGGGAGTAACATAAATGAATAATATACTGATTGTTTATTATTCACTTTTTCATAATACGGCGAATTTAGCATTGGAAATAGCAGTACAAACAGGTGGAACATTAAGAGAATTGATTCCCGATACGAATTATTCCTTTGAATATAATACTGCTGCTAAAGAAGTAAGAAATCAGATTTCTCGAGGCTTTTGTCCAAAATTAATATCTGGAAATGAATCAATAGACGATTATCAAGCAATATTTATAGGATCACCCAACTGGTTCAAAACTTTAGCTCCGCCAGTTATGAGTTTCCTTAGACTGAATGATTTTACGGGTAAAACAATCATACCCTTTTGCACACACGGTGGTGGAGGATTCGGCCAAATTGCAAATGATATAGCAAAAGAGTGCCCGAAGTCGAAAATACTACCCGGTATTGCTGTAACTGGTACTGTCACATCGGAAGAAGTCACGAATTGGCTTAAGATGATAGAATATGAATTATAAAATCCCGTTTCAAGGAGGAATCCTGTATGCAGTATGGTCCCGACCCAAACGCCATTTATCCAAATGAAAAGATAAAGAGCGTATGCTACATCAAGAATATTATCACCCGCCCTAATATCATCGTCGGCGATTACACGTATTACGACGACAATAACGGAGCGGGGCGGTTTGAAGAGCACGTGACGCATCATTACGAGTTTTTAGGCGACAAACTCATAATCGGAAAATTCTGCGCCATTGCCAAAGGTATCGAGTTTGTAATGAACGGTGCCAATCACAGGATGTGCAGTATCACCACATACCCATTTAACATCATGGGCCACGGTTGGGAAAAGGTGACACCGACGCTGGAAGAACTACCGTTCAAAGGTGATACCGTTGTCGGAAATGATGTGTGGATTGGGCAGAGTGTCACGATTATGCCCGGAGTGCATATTGGGGATGGGGCGATCATTGCAGCTAATTCCGTTGTAACAAAGGACATACCGCCTTATCATATCGCCGGAGGCAATCCAATCAGAATCATTCGGAAGCGGTTTGATGACGACCTCATCCGCTATCTGCTGGAATTGAAGTGGTGGGATTGGTCTGCTCAAAAGGTTTTCGAGAATCTTGAAATCCTATGCAGTGATGATCTGACAAAAATAAAGGAAATCAAGTAACCTGTTATGATAGCGCAATAAATCACACTTTTTAGGAGATAATTCAATCATGGATATAAAGAAGATTACGGCTAACGGCAATGAAATAGCTATTGTAAACAGCGATGAGGTTTGTATTTCAGATGTGCAGTCCGCACTGGATTTCATGATGTCTGTAAATTATGAAACAGGAAGCCATTCCATTATATTGAACAAAGATGCGTTGACCCCGGACTTTTTTGTTTTGAGTACGAGGATTGCCGGTGAAATTTTACAAAAGTTTATCAATTACCAGTTTAAGTTTGCGATTGTTGGCGACTTTTCCGGCTATACAAGCAAGCCGCTGAAAGATTTTATATATGAAAGCAATAAAGGAAGAGATATCTTCTTTGTGTCTTCCGAAGAAGATGCTATTGAGAAATTGAGCAGAACATAATCCGTTTCATATCTTGAGGTTGCAGTTAAATTATAGTATAATTTAAAGTGAAAGCGGGGTAGAAATATGTATTTGATATTCATGTAATTTAGTTTTTAAGCACTGCCCTTTTTAGGGTTTATTTGTTGTGCTTAAAGACATATTTACATGAGTATATCCTCGCTTTTGAAGATCTCCTTGTAAAATTATGTCTTTCTGCACGAACAACGCCTTAGGCAGTTGTTCGTTTCTAATTTTATATAAGGAGATTTCTATAATGAACAGAATAAAGAATTGGAAGAAACAATTTGCTGTAATATACACAGGGCAGGCTTTTTCAATCTTGGGTTCTGCCGCAGTGCAGTTCGCTGTTATCTGGTGGCTGACCATCCAGACTGAATCCGCAATAACCTTGACGATTGCATCCTTAGTTGCCTTTCTCCCCAATATGTTAATCGGACCCTTTGCCGGTGTGTGGATCGACCGATACAACCGCCGAACAGTAATGATTTTAGCTGACGGTCTGGTAGCTGTATCCAGCATCATCCTTGGCGCAGCATTTTTACTTGTGGAAACACCCCCTATTTGGTTTATCTACATTGTTTTATTTTTGCGTGGATTGGGGAATACCTTTCACGGTCCAGCTATGCAAGCGGCAATACCCATGTTTGTGCCAGCAGATATGTTGACCAAAGCAGGGGGCTGGGGAAATATGATCCAATCAATATCCAACATGATGGGGCCTGTGCTGGGTGCTGCGCTTATGTCATTTCTACCTATTTCCTCCATTATGATTGTGGATATACTGGGAGCCGCTTTTGCGATAGTTTGCCTCCTATTTGTTATAATTCCAGATATTCCGCAAACCAATGAGAAGATGAGTGTATTGTCTGACATGAAGCAGGGCTTTATCGCAATGAAAGCAAATAAGCCTTTAATGGCTGTGTTTTCCCCCATGCTGCTGATGACCATACTTTATATGCCCTTAGGTTCTCTGCTCCCTCTGCTGGTACGCAACCACTTTATGGGCGAAGCATGGCACAATAGCATTGTGGAATTTGTCTTTGCAGGCGGATTGCTTCTTTCATCTTTGGTTATTGGTGTATGGGGCGGCATGAAAAGGAGGTTTTTCATGGCATCCTTAGCTATTGGCTTAATGGGTCTGTCTACACTGATTAGCGGAGCGTTACCGACAAGCGGTTTTTGGATATTTGCTATATGCTGCTTCTTCTTGGGTGCCTCTGGCACATTTATGAATGTTCCAGTTATGGCCTATGTTCAAGAAAGCATTGCACCTGAAATGATGGGCAAGGTGTTTTCCCTTTTGATGACCGCCATGACTCTTTCTATGCCGATAGGCTTACTTGTTGCGGGTCCGGTTGTTGAGGTGATAGGTGTAAACACATGGTTTTTCTGGTCAGGTGTTGTACTGATGGCAGATGCTATTCTCTGCCGCCTTTTGACACGACGCTATGACAAAGTAACAATGAAACCGCAAGTGGACTGAAAAAAGGACAGGGTTGATGATAATTTGGAGTGGTGGGCTTCTGGGAGTTCAAAACAAAGTGCTCAAAGTTGCTGGGTTCACAGCATTTAACAGTATTAATCTCAGGTTATAATAATCTTTCTAATATAGTAAAGGAGAATATCTATGACACCTAATAGTGAAAATAAACGAGTATGGTTTATTACCGGAGCAAGCAAGGGGCTTGGCTATGCTTTTACATGCGCCGCCTTGAAAGCCGGGGATAAAGTTGTTGCAGTCGCAAGGACGATTGATAATTTGGCGAAACTAAAAGAAACATATCCAGAAACCTTGCTTCCATTAAGCCTCGATGTTACAGATAAGGAGGCTGTTTTTTCTACGGTTGAAACAGCAGTTAAACATTTCGGCAGGCTTGATATTGTTGTTAATAATGCGGGTATCATGACTTTGGGTATGATTGAAGAACTAAACGAATCCGATGCTCGGAAACTAATGGACACAAACTTTTTTGGAGCTCTTTGGGTTTGTCAGGCAGTGATGCCCTATTTGAGGTCGCAGCGTTCTGGACATATCATACAGATTACAAGCATTGGCGCTATTATCTCGGGTCCGATGTCTGGTATTTACAGTGCAAGTAAATTTGCGCTGGAAGGAATGAGTGAAGCCTTAGCAAAAGAAGCGGAACATTTCGGAGTGAAACTCACTATGGTGGAACCAGGAGGATATTGGACAGACTTATACACTTCGATGAGTTACAGCAATCCATTAGATTCATACGGTACACTTTGCGATGAGCTGGCGAAACAGTATTCCGAAGATTCGGTCGATAGTGATCCTTCCTTGGCAGCGGAAGCCCTTATGAAATTAGTAGCCAGCAATAATCCGCCTTTGAGGCTTATCCTTGGCAGCATGGTATACGATTTGGCGATGGATACCTTAAAAGCACGGATGGTTACTTGGGAAGACTGGGAAGCTGTTAGCCGTGCATCAGAAAAGGCTATTCCTGCACCGGAGAGATATGGAGTATAATACCAAACAGGGGTTTTGAGGCAAGGACGAAACTATCATGAAAATTGAAATTATGGAATATAACCCGGATTGGACAAAGAATTTTGAAGAAGAGAAAATAAAATTGCTCCGTTTTTTCGGTTCTCATGCCGTAGCCATTGAACATATCGGAAGCACGGCGATACCCAATCAACGGGCGAAACCGGTTATAGATATATTTATTGGCGTTTCGCCTTTTGCGGAACTAACCTTTTATCAGCGCATTTTTAATGCAAAGGAGTATCACCACACTCCGACAGATATGACAAGCAGATATTTGTTTGCAAAATATACAAATGAAGTTTGGACCCATAATCTTCATGTTTTACCGTACAACGATGGTTTTTATCTGCGCAACGAATTTCTGCTCAGGGATTATTTAAGGGAGCATCCCAAATTGGCCGATGAATATGGAGAAGTAAAAGAGAGAGCCGCCATGGAAAATGGCAGTACCATGGAGGCATATACACGCGCAAAGACAGAATTTATTCAAAAGGTAATCGATGCGGCAAGGAAGGAAAAAGGCTTGCCCTTGCAAAGCGTTTGGGAAAGTTAGGGTGATTTACAGTTGGATATCATGATACGGAAAGAAACGGGAAAAGACTATAAACTTACGGAAGCTGTTGTAGAAAAGGCATTTCAGAATGAAGAACACAGTGACCACAGGGAACAATTTTTGGTCGCCAGATTGCGAAAAAGCGATGTGTTTGTCCCTGAACTCAGCCTTGTCGCCGAAAGGAACAAGGCAATCGTCGGGCATCTTATGCTAACAAAGCTGCTTATTAAAAATGACGGGCAGAATTACGAAGCATTGGCATTGGCTCCGGTTTCGGTCTTGCCTGAATACCAGAACCAGGGTATCGGCAGCCAATTGATTATTCATGGGTTGAAGAAATCAAAGGAAATGGGCTTCAAATCAATCGTTGTTCTCGGACATGAAGCCTACTATCCTCGATTTGGATTTAAGCCCGCAAGTACATGGGGAATTAAAGCACCATTTGATGTGCCAGATGAATCGTTTATGGCGTTGGAACTTGAAGATGGAATCCTTGGTGATGTTTCGGGAACCGTGGTTTATTGCAAAGAGTTTTTTGAATAATATATAACATTGAGAATTGCAAAATTACCATGCGGAGGTAAAGCAAATGGCTAAAGCATATGACATACAGAATTAAAACACCTATGAGGTATCAATGGAGGTAATCAATGTTTAAAGAGAAAATTATCAGAGAGATGAAAGTAGTTTTCAAAGAAATTCCTTTCGGCATAGATCATACTCTCAAAGTTTTGCAAAACGCAGAAGATATTATGAAAGGTGAAAATATCGGAGATCAAGAAAAAGAACTAATCTGTATTGTTGCTATACTACATGATATTGGTGCCGTTGAAGCACAAAAAAAGTACGGCTCAATTGACGGTGTCTATCAAGAAAAAGAAGGACCAGCAGTAGCCAGAGAAATATTACAAAAGGTAGGCTATGGCAAAAATATCGATCGAATATGCTTTATAATAGGCAATCATCATACTCCATCTAAAATTGATGGACTTGATTTTCAAATACAATGGGAAGCTGATTTGCTTGAAAATTTAACGGTTATGGATAAAGAAAAAGAACAGGAAAAGATAAAAAAATGCATCAATGATAATTTTAAAACAGCTACTGGAAAAATGATAGCCTATGAACGTTTTACTTTATATTAGAATTTGTCGGATAGCTTGGATTTTAAATTATTTATATAACAGGAGGTTGCGAGAATGAGACCAAAAGAGGTTTTACAGAAGTTTGTTGATGCGTTCAATCAGGCTGATGCCGAAACATTATCGTTACTTTATGCGGAGGATGCCGTCAATCATCAGGTTGCCAATGAGCCAGTACATGGTCGGGACAATATTAAAAGATTCCTGGAGGATGAATTTGCACAAGCAAAGATGGTTTGTATTGTGGAGAATATATTTGAGGATGGTCAGTGGGCGATTATGGAGTGGCGCGACCCATTAGGACTCCGAGGTTGCGGTTTCTTCCAGATTGTGAATGATAGAATTGTTTTTCAACGGGGTTATTGGGATAAGCTCTCTTTCCTGAAACAACATGGTTTGCCGATTGAGTAACACAATTTGAGCATCGATCAGATTTTAATCAAGAATTATCTGTATTTTGTGAAGGAGGTTACTAAATGAGGTCTAAAATTAAAAAAAATATTAATCCAAGAATTTTATTTAGAATTGGGATTGTACTATTAATGTGTTATTTCGGAGGGATATTTTATTTTTACAATATTCAAGAGTATAACCCCTATGCTTCTGCGGGGGCTGATCTTGATGCTCTAATTCACAGCGTATTGTTTTTACCTCCAACTGCAATATGCTTGATATTATCTCTCATATTACATATAAAAGCCAAAAAGTGAATCGCACTGTCTATTGCGAGCATATATACGAGGCTACAAATTCCAATTTACCGATTTGAACCTATGAACAACATTTTTGATAATACAATTTTTTGATGAGTATACGAAAATGTCACGAAGTCAGCAAGGCTTATCCGGTGCGGGCGAATGGCATCAGTTCAATGCCTTATTTCCTGACTTAAGCGGCAAAAGCGTACTCGATCTTGGATGCGGTTACGGTTGGTACTGCAAATATCAATGCAACCTTAAAACAGAGGAACTTGGTAGATATTTATTGGGCGTTGGCCTTATTTAACATGTCAAATAAACATAATGGATATTCAGCGGATGATTGCAGAATAAATGAAATAGAGGCTCCGGTACTGAGCTTTTGGAGTGAAAAGGATATAATAATACCAGAAGCTACAGTAAGAGAAACTGTTGAAGCTTTGGGAGACAAAGCTGAGTTGATTATTATTAAAGATAGTGGACACTCTCCTTTAGTTGATTGCCCTGATTTGCTGATGAAAAAGATCAGCAATTTTAATATATAATTCAGCTCAGGCATATGTGAAATGCTAGAGCCTGTACCAAATTATTTATGGGGCTTGGTGTAGAAGTTGAAGTTATAAAGCCTTTGTAAATGCGGGAAAATATACGCAAGATGGCGCAGAATATACAAGAACAATATAAATAAATTACCTATATTCACTCCATCTTGTCCACAATAATTTGTAGTTTACAAATATAGCGTTTCTTGTGTTACACAAGAATATATAAAGCAACACTTTATTCTTTTTCTGTAATAAAATTTCTTAGAGTGAGAGGTTCTGGTGGGTTCACAGTGAACCGCACCTGGGTTCAGCAGAAGAGCGGAATACCTCCCTGGCGGGAAATCCGCCCTTTTGCTTTACCATCCCCTGCTATTTTCTTAAAGTGAGACGGTTGGAGCTGTTGCTTCCATTCTCCCGGTAGCGCGGCTCCTTTTCGATCAGCTCAGCTCTGACCAGATCATGGATTGCGCGTTTAACGGTACTGCGGGAAAGCTGCAAGTCGGAGGCAATCGTTTTTACCGCAGGCCAGCAGTCCTTACCTTTTCCTGCCCGGTCACAAAGGTATAGATAGACAGCTCTCGCCCGATGGGGAAGCTCATCGGGCGAGGCTGTATAAATGTGGTTGAAGTAGCTCATGGGAACCTCCTTTACGTTTTGAGCACATTGCGGCGGCGCATGGTGTTTTCAGACGGTTCTGCCACCGGGGTATGAAGGGTTCCTCTTCCGGTGGTTGGTTCCAGCATCTCCCCGGTTTCTTCGTCCACCATAAGGCAGGCCGTGTGCTTGCGGACGATGTTTTCCTCCAGCATCTGCTTATCGGCGTAGACCACCTTTCGGTGCGCTTTTTCCTCCACAGTATAAGGCTCTCCAAAACGAATACCCCAATCAAGGAACAGCCGCAATTTTGTCCTCATGGGATGGGTGCCGGTTTTCATCACAACAAAGTTACCCTTGGGAATGGATTTTAGTTCATCAGGCGTCATGAGGGGACGCTCCATCATCTGTAAGGACTGGCTGGGATCGTTCTTTCCGCGGCTTACGCTGCCACTCATGACGGTGCGGCTGCCCAATGCTTTACTCAGCACTTCGGCGGTTTGACTGTTGGGAGCGAATCCACCGAAGATGGTGTCCTGGCAGTTGTCCACGATGATTTCCGAACCCTCTTTGCCGTAATTCTTTTCGAGCTGACCGAAGGACTGGATGATCGGTACCATCGCAAGCCGGCGTGAGCGGCTGGCTGAAAAAATCAGCTCCAGTGACTCGATGGCTGGGAGCGTTCCGAGCTCATCGCAGTAGAACATCACGCGGTTTTTCAGTTTACCGCCGTTTTCATCCGCAACGGCAAGGATCTCCCGGTAGAGCTGTTGGATCATAAGGCTGACCATGAAATACTTGGTCAAATCTTCTTCGGGAAGTACGATAAACAGAGCGGATTTTTCATTACAGAATTTCTCCGCATCAATGGCTGTTTCAAAACAGAGAATCTGTTCCATTTCGGAGTCGAGAAAGGAATTCAACCGGGATAGCACAGTGGAGAGTACCGATGCCATGGCCTGCTCTGCGGAATTTAGGGCCGCTCCTGCAAACCAGCGAGCCTTGTGGTCGGAAGGCAGTTTGTCCATTAATAGCTGGAACTGGCTTTTCCCCTTTACCTTGCTGGGCGCCAGCAAGTCCTGAACCAATTTGAACACGCTGATGATATGGCGGCAGTCCACCTTTTTCCCATCTGCCTCAGTGGGCGGCAGATACTCGGCAATCAGCAAAATCACTGAGGAGAGGAGTCCTTCAGCAGCATCATAAAAAAACTGATTTTGTCCGTAATTCTCCCCACTGGCGTTGATGATGGTTTTGGAGATAATCTTGGCGTATTTCTCTGCTTTCGCCTTTGCTACAAGGTTATTTTCGTCGGCAAGGTACGCATCCATGTAGGTGTTCACCAGATGGAGCATATTGTTGCCGTCTGAGCGAGTGGGATTTCGAAGATCGATAACCGCCACATGGTAGCCGTAGTAGTCGCGGGCGATGGCTCCGTAGTTCCGATACAGGTCGCCCTTGGTGTCGGTGGCCAGGAAACTCATACCGGAGGCACAGGCATATTCCAGATTGGGGTATAAAAAGTATGCGGTTTTCCCGACGCCGGACGCACCGATCATGAGACAGTGGACATCGTCCTTGTCCACCATTGCCGTGACTTTATTTTTTGCGCCTACGCTTCCGAGAATGATTCCCTGCTCGGCGGCAGTGGGGAGGCATTGCCCCTGCCTCCACAGCTCCGGCTGAAAGGGGATGTGCTGATAGGTATTTTTGATTTCCTGCTTAGAAGCGAACCGAGCCGTGCCATGCTGGCCGTCGCCCACCGTGCGGGACTTGATCCCGTTCAAGGTATAATAGTGAGCCAAAAGAGAAAGGCCGCCGATGACGAGAAACATCACGGCGGCCACTGCGATTAGAATGTAGACTTGAGATTGCATGGGGAACTCCTTTCGGTTTGGTATATTTTGTGGTACTATAAATCAAATGAGCTACATGAACAGAAATTTATCGGAGTGAGAAGCCAATTAGTACTTGCCAAATAGGAGGCATTTGAAATATTATGGCCGAAAAAAATGTGCTAGATTTTAAGAGCCGCGAAAAATTTAGAGAATGGCTCATTCAAAATCATAATAGAGAAACCGAATGCTGGGTAGTTACCAAACGTGGTAAGGAAAAACCCAAAGACGCTATTTGGTATTTGGATTCTGTTGAAGAAGCTCTGTGCTTTGGATGGATTGACACCACAAATAAGAAAATAGATGGTGTTACCATGCAGAAATTTATGCCCCGCGCGAAGAAAAGCCCGTGGACCGAACTAAATAAAGAAAGATGCCGCAGGCTTGAAAAGTTAGGACTTATGACAACATCAGGAAAAGATGCACTTCCTGATATGTCGGATACAGGGTTTATCATTGATGATGATATAGTGCGGGCGTTTGAAGCAGTTCCTCCTGCGTGGGAATACTTTCGGAAATGCCCTATGCTGTATCAACGGGTTAGAATTGATTCCATCCAACGTGATAAGAAAAGGGATATAGAAGTTTACCAAAAAAGACTCAAGAAGCTGATTGAAAACTCTAAGCAGAATAAAATGTTTGGAGATTGGAACGACTATGGCAGATTGCTGGAGTATTAGGATGCCCTTCAACAAATCTCTATTTGCGTGAGGGCATAAATAGAGCAGGCTTTCTTAGTGTGTCTATTCATTAAACCTTATAGAAAAGTAGGAGCAGTCAATAATCTTGACCGCTCCTTTTTGCCTACACCATCTTCATCCCTAAGCCGCTATGCCTTTGCTGTGCTGCCGCTGTTAAATCGTCATTCCAGTCCTTTGTCTGTGAGATAAGCCGCTCAGAAACATATCCTTTTTCTGTAAGTTGACTTTTCAGCCGCCCGCTTGCCTTGTGCCCGGCTTCATCATTATCCAAACAGAACGAAACCTGTCGGAGCCGTGGGTGCTGCTCCAGCATCCATATCATCGCATGACCACCGACACCGCAGAGAGCCACATAGTTGTGTTCCTGCCAATCCTGGGGATGAAGGGTGATATAGGACAGTAAGTCGATGGGAGCCTCAAACACATAGAGACGGTTGCTTGTGCCGATGTGGTGGAAGCTGTAGTTTGGATCGCAGCTATCCACATTTCCCTTGAAGCCGGTTCCCTCGGTATAGAGCCCGCGCTTGTGGGCATGGCGGGGAACGCCGTTCTCATCGTATCCTACAAAAACGGCGTTATGGTATTCCTTCATACCGTCCTTGGATTTTTCACAGCTCTCATACAGGAGCTTTGCCTTGGCAAAGTAACTGACCACTTCACGGTCGATGAGCCGGGTTTTCACCAAGTAAGCATAGACGCGGCGCATATCGCTGTGGGGATTCGGGAGGGCAAAGGGCTGTTTCCGTTCCTGCTTCTTTTGCGAAGCGGGCCGGTAAATTTCGTCTTGCTCACCGCCCAGTAGCATGGTCACGGCTTCGGGGAAGGTGAGACCATAGAAGTTCCGCACGAAGTCAATGGCATACCCGCCGCTCTCTACGGAGTGATCGTACCACTCGTTCCCACGGACGGTGATGCTATGGTCGGCCTCCAGCCGCTTATCACGGCCGCTGGGGATCAGCTTCTCACCCTGCCGCTGGAGAAAGTCCACAAGGTCCACATTGTTAGCACGGTATTTCTGGTCATCCGTAAAATGCACATATACACCCATGGGCGTACCTCCTATCTATGGCGAGTGCCGATTCTATGAAAAAAAGCCGCCCTTTTCACAGGACGGCAATGGCTTTGAAGCAATTTTCCCTTGATGGGTGGCCGCTTGATTTTCTTTTTCTGTTTCTTCACGGTTATCCTCCAATCGTTATAATGACATGGTCTGTTCGTTGTCATCCCTCGCATGGCCCTGCGCCTGCTTTTTCTCACGGAGCTTGCGGAGAAGCTTCCGGTCGGTTCGCTGGCCGGGCGGTTTCAGCGGCGGGGCGTTGTCTGCAAAAACACGGCTCATGTGATGCAGGAGCCGTGTTCCCGCCAGCAGAACGGAGGGGTCTTTGAAATCATCCATATGGTCGAGGAAAAATTGGGCATAAATGTTGCCCTGTGCTGCCGAGAGGGTAAACCAACGGACGGCAGTTTCCTTGTTTTTGGGGACATCTTTTCCCATCAGATACAGCTTGCCGAGAGTGTACTGTGCATACTGATTCCCCTGTTCTGCGGCAGCCGTCAGCAATTGCAGGGCAGTCTGAATATCCTTTGGCACATCCTCGCCCATGAGGTAAATCTTGCCCAGCCGGTACTGTGCAAATTGATTGTCCTGACCGGCAGACCGTTTTAGATAATCCAGAGCTTTGGGGACATCCTTCGGAACATCCTCCCCCTTGAAGTAGAGGACGCCGAGGGCATATTCAGCAAATTGGTTCTTTCTGTCGGCGGCAAAGGTCAGCCAGCGAATGGCGGACTCCACATCTTTCAGTACGCCCTCACCGCCGAGATACAGCTTGCCGAGCCGGTATGCGGCAAAGTCATTGTCCTGTCCTGCCGACAGGGTATAGAGCCGTATTGCCTCTGCGATATTCTGCGGAACGTGCTGTCCCTTTTCATAGAGCTTGCCGAGAAAATATGCGGCATAGGGATTCTCAGCCTCCACCGCTTTTCTGAGGTAGCCGAGGGCTTTCTCCACATCCTGCGGCGGTGCTTTTTCATCGGAGAGGATGAGTTTGGCAAGCTGATAGCAGGCAAAGGGGTTTCCCACGGATGCCGCCTTATCAAAGTATTCCTTTGCCCTGGCTTCATCCTTGTCGGTACCCACACCATTCAGAAGCATCCAGCCCAAGCGGTATTGGAGCTTATCGTCATGGCTCTGTTCCTCCAAGGCAACAAAACCGAGAAAGGCTTCCTTGAAACGGCGGTCAGAGTCCTGCTGATTTTTTACACAGCCGATTCCGTCCCGCAGCATTTTACCAAGTTCAAAACTTGCATAGGGGAAGTCCTGGTCTGCGGAGCGGGTATAAAGGGTAAAGGCTGTTTCATGATCCTGATCCACACCCTTGCCATGGTAATACAGACCGCCGAGGGAATACTGTGCGTACTTATAATTCTCATCTGCGGACGGGGTGAGCCAGTCTGCCGCCTGCAGATAGTCCTGCTCCGTGCCAAGTCCTGCGGCATACATTTTTCCTATGCGGTACTCGGTGTACTTCCATGCCTTTTCTTCCTCGGCCCCATGGAAAACAGCGAGAGCCTTTTCGTACCAACGATAGGCTTCATCGACATCCGCTTCGCAGCCAAGACCATCGGCAGACATTCTGCCAAGGTCATATAGGGCAAGGGGGTTATCTGCCTCCGCTTCCGTGAGGAAGAGCTCACGGGCTTTTTCAAAATCCTGCGATATCCCGGCATCCTCATCGCCGTACAAATATTGCTTTGCCTGTTTGTAGCCATCTGTCCACCATGAGCCGGAAGATTCCTTATTGGCAGAGGTTTCATCGCTGGAGGGCTGCCCTCCGGAATCATCTATCGGTTCCTGATCTTCTTCATCTGCCATATCGGAGAGGGGCATCTCCAGATCGTTCTCCGGCTCCGGCAGGGCTGTTTCCAAGGATGCCGGTTCCTCAAAGGTCATGCTCTCCATCAGCAGGGCTTCCTGGATGACCATGTTGCGGATGGGCTTAAAATCATCACAGCGGGAAAGGGGCGGCGGCTCAGATGGGGTTTCTGTGTAGATGGATTCGATTCGGCCCCTGGCTTCCCACCACAGATGGTAGGCTTCCGAGACACGGCTGTCCTGTGCCAGCTCATCCACAATTTCGTCCACGATATTTTTCAGGTCCGGCTTGAGGTAGCCGTACTGTTTTTTGCCACTGACCGTTTGCAGTCGCTCGGCAAGGAGTGTGAGGAGCTGCTCCATGCGGTCGCTTTGTAAAACGCCGCCTTTCATCTGACGGATCATCTCCCGCATGGACTCGGCCGCCTGTTTCTTGAGGTCGTCCCGCCGCTGTGTCTTTTCTCCATAAAGCGGTATAAGCTCTTGACGGAAAATCTCATTTGCCAGAGAGGACTTCATTTTTTTAATGCCCTGTTTGGTGAGATAGCCCTCTCCCTGGTCGGTGCTATAGCAGACCATGTGGATGTGGGGATGGTGGGACTCGTTGTGGAAAGCGGCGTACCATTTGAGGTGGTCCGGATGGATTTTTAGGTTCTCCGCAATCTCCACAGCCTTTTCGGAAAGCAGAGCCTTCCATGCAAGTGCATTGTCATATCCCATCTGAGCGGCATCCTCACGGCGCAGGGAAATAATCGGAGTCCACACATTTCCGGTGTGACCGGCTACTTCATCAGCGACCTGTGATAAAACCAGCGGCTCGTCACCCGCTGTGAATAAGCCATGTCTGTCAAACTTTTCGACACGGGGACGGTTTGCAATGTAGTCCAGATATTTCTCCCGGCCGCTGATTTTATCAAGATGCTGTTCCAATGCAATGGTGATGAATTCAGAGGCGTTTCCCCGGTTGGGATTTTCGAGGTAATCCTCATATTCAAACAGTTCCTTGGCATCGGGAAACTCCCGTAGTATCTGTGCAATCAAATCTTTTTGTTTTTTGGTGGAGTGCCAGAGCTTATGACCGCTATCCATTTTTTCTACGCCGTCGCGGGTGGCGATGTATTTGACGAGGTTACTTAAATGGGCGGCAGTCTTTTCCCCGCCTTTGAGATAGGGGCACTTGAGAATGATGCGGGCCATTATTCTTCCGCCTCAGGGCTGCTCTGGAAATCCACCGCATCGTCCAGACGGATTTTTCCTCTGGTCCGTTTTACCTCGGTAACACACCGACCGCGGAGCCGGTGCAGTTCCTCATCCGTAATATCCAGCGTAGTTGCCAGCAGATGCATCATCATGCTGATTTCCACAGAAAGCCGAAACAGGTTGTTTGCCACCCGGTTCTCGGTCTTTTGCAATGTACCCTGGATGGATGCAAGCAAAGCCTTGGAGAGATAGGAGGAGATGTCCTCCGTCCCAAGGTAGCCCATATAAAAGCTAAGTGCCTTTTCAATAAACTCGCTGCGGCTCTTGCAGTTATCCTTTGGCAGCCAGCCATCCAGCCGTTCCATGGTTTCGGGGTACAGCCAGACCGCCGTCCGTTCCTTATTATTTTTCATGTGAAATCCGACCTTTCTTGGGGGTCCACCTATGAGGTGACCGTGCAAATTCCTTTGTTTGCTTACGTTTTCGTAGATTTCGACCACCCCCGCTGTGACAAAGCCGCAATCCGACCACCTCATGTGGAAGTGCGAAAAACGCCCAGCACTGCTGGGCGAAGTGGGCGGCGGGAGGGCGCTTGCGACCACCCGCCTTTATCCTGCTCTTTTTTCGACCGTGGGGAGTTGCCGTATTCGGGGTGCAGAGAGCCTTTTCCCAACGCTCGGCACAAAGCCCTCACGTTGCCGTTTGGGGCGGGATGGGTGCATGGATGCCACCACGCCTGTCAAAGCGGTACACAGGGGCGAACAGGGGGCAACGCTGGGGGCAGGCGCGTGCCTTAATGCGCCGTCCTGTCCTGTGCGCTGTCAGCGGCAGCCACAGCTTTCTCTTTTTCCTTCTGCTTTTTTGCCGGTGCTGGGGCATCTTCACCGCCCTCATCGATATATTCCCGCACGCTGGCCGGGACAAATTTCTCATAGAGACGCTGGAGCTGGTCGCAGAGCTCCTGTGTGAGATCCGCATCCTTTTTCTCCATGTAGCGCTTCACCGCACGGAGCTTTTCTCCATCCATTTGAACAGTAATGCTTTCTTTTTTCATGCTGAGCGTCCTCCTTAATAATGAAATTCTATAAAGGTAAAGCCGGGTTCCAGCTCCGGTTCCTGCCCGGTGAATTCGGGAATGTCAGCAAAAAGCTGACTGTATTCCGCGACTTTGCTCTTGCTGAGAGAGGCGAACTCACCGTCACGGGTAGTGTCGCAGACAAAAAACGGGCCGCAGATAATGTCCGCGCCCAGCCGCCTGTTGGGCGGCATTCCGTTTAATTTGCCTTCCTCATTGCAGACGGCAACGCAGCCGTTTGGAAAGCTGATGCATTCAATCAGGCCGCCCACCTCCGCCTGCAGGCTGGCAAGGTCGTTTTGGATTTCCTTGACCTGGGGCGCCTGCCCCGGCTCAATTTTGAGTATCTTAATCCTGTTTTCACTCATAAAATCATCCCTTCCTTCATTATTTATGGCAGATAGCTTCTCGGATTCTGCTTCACGCCGTTCGCCCGCACCTCAAAGTGCAGATGGTTTCCTGTGCTGCGCCCGGTGGAACCCACCTTGGCAACGGTTTCCCCGGCTTTCACGGTCTGCCCCTCCCGGACAAGAATCTCAGAGCAGTGTCCGTATAAGGTGACCAGCCCGCCGCCGTGGTCAATGGTCAGATAGTAGCCGTAGCCGGTGCTGCCATAGACCACGGTTTTCACCGTTCCCGCCTGCGCCGCACGGATGGAGGTGCCCTTGGAGGCGCCAAGATCAATGCCGGAATGCCCCGCCCACGTGCCGGTGAGAGGGTCCGTCCTGCCGCCGAATTCGGAAGTCACCATGGAGCGCCAGCTCTTACCCAGCGGAGAAATCAAGCCGGAGGCGGAGCCTTCCGGCGCTTCGGCGTAGGGTCTTGCATACAGAACCTGCTTGCCGGAATCAAACAAATCCCGGTAGACGACCTGCCCTTTGGAGGAGGATGCGTCCACTACCTTGCCGTCCCCGGCGTAGATGCCAACGTGAGTAATGTTCATGAAGCGGCCGTTGGGCTTGTGGCTCCAGAACACCAAATCGCCGGGGGCAAGGCTGGATTTGGGAATGGTCAGCCCGTTGTCCACGCAGTATTTTCCCTGCGCCGCAGCTGTGCCGGGTAGATTCACTCCCAGCTTTTTGTACACCCACTGCACAAGATAACTGCAGTCAGTGTAGCTGCCCTGTCCGCGAAGCTCCTGCGAATAGGGGTCACCAAGGCGGGAAAGCCCCAGCCCGACAGCCTCCGAACCCGCTTCTCCGACAGGCAAATCAGAAAAGAAATCGTCCATCTGATCCGGCGTCCAGTCCTCCCACAGCTCGGAATTGTCATCCTCCAGGGGTGCGCCGGTGCCGTATCTGGCGCGGTAATAGATTTCGTTGGCGTTGGCCTGATCCTCATAGGTGACGGCCCTGCCCAGCAGCGTGCGGATGTTGTTGTAGACAGCGGGCAGAGAGGTGATGGGAACAGATACGGTGTAGGTTTCCTCCGAGGAGGTGCCGTCGCCGTTGTCCACGGTGCGGGTGCGTTCTTCATACGTCACAAAGCAGTCCACATAGCGCCGGTGTTCCAGCCGGGAGGGGGACTCCGCGCCGAAGAACAGAGAATAAAAAATTGCCTTGACCCGGTAATCGTCAAGGCTGTCCCCATCCTCCATTTCTGCGTTTACGTTGGCGATGGCGCCGTCTATGAGGGTGAAGCTCTGGCGCATATCCCAGATGTACTCCCGGTATTCCGCAGGCATACTCGCCGGAATGACACCGCCGTGAAAGCACAGCTCCACGGCGGTGTTGTTGTGGTTGGTGGTGCCGGAGAGCAGGGAGCAGACCAGCACGATAACTAAAATGAGTGGCGACAGGACAGCGGCAATGATCCAGCCGATGGTTTTTCGGATTCGTTCATCCGAGAGTGCGGCAGCGGCGGCTTTTGCAATAGCTGTAATGGTAGCGGGATCTGCCATGCCATCACCACCATTTCAAGCCGCCAAAGCCGAACAGGTTTTGCTGTTCCGGTTCCGGCTCGCCTTCCATGAGCTGCTCGGTATAATCGATTGCCTGCTCCAAAACAGCGGTATCAAACCCTGCGGTTTCGTAGCCTTCATGGATGGTATTATAATAATAATCGGAGGGATAGCCCAGCCGGTGTCCCGGAGTCATGACATAGACCATGGCTGAAACAGTCTTTCCGTCCAGCGGGAGTTCTATGGTTTGTTTGTCGTAAAATCGGGGGAATCCTTCATAAATGTCGAGAGCCGCCTCATCTTTCGGGGTGATCTTCCACAGCAAAACAGGAACAGAAGAACCCTCACAAGGTTCAATGGTAGCCACCGCACCGTTCCTACCGCCCCGAAACACAAGGGCATAATCCTTGATCTCGGAAGCCCCAACCACCTTGGCGGTGGGGCATCTTTGCGCCATCTGCGGCAGATTGAGGTTGCTGCCGTAGGCAATATACAATTTGTTTTTCATACGAGCTCCTTTACATTGACATAGTAAAAGCGGGGGACTGTTCGTCCTCCGCTTCCATTTCAGTTTCCGGTACCGCTTCTTCCGGGGAAGCCTGTGTCTGCTGGCGCTCCGCCTCACGTTTCTCCCGCAGCCGTTCCTTCTGCCTTTCTGCTTGTGCCGGGTCTTTCCACGCGATGCAGCCTTCCAGATGATCCAGCAGATGCTGGCGGGCGGTTTTAAACTCGTCCCCGATCATACCAAGGCGCAGAAGCCAGACACGAAAGGTGTATTTTTCGTTGCTGGACTGCGTTTTGGTAGGGCTTGCCGACCGCTGATTGAGTGCCTGTGCGGTCATGGCAAGACAGAACTGGATGTATGCCTTGATTTTTCCGGCGTGTAAATCTCCGTTGAACGCCCGGAACTCCACCGTGCCCTTCTGGAACACGCTGTGCAGATTCAGGCAGTGGTAGCGGCTGTCGTGATAATGCTCCCGGCTGCCGTCCCTGCCGTTGTACCAGAGGCTTTTGAGCCGGTCGAGGGTGGCGGGCTTCTGCCGGTTGAGCCGCTCTAAAAAAGCGGGGTCAATCTTCCGGCAGTAGTGGCTTTCCCGCCCCCGCGAAACTTTCAGCGCCTTGTAAATCATATCCTCCTTGGCCGCCATGATGTTGACCAAATTCCGCAGATGGGGTGCGTCAAAGGGTGCGGCGTTGATGTGAATGTGAATACCGCAGGAGGAATTCACAAACGCCCCGGCTTCCCGAAGCTTTCGGATCAGCTCTTGCACTGTTTCGATATCTCCATACTGACAGATGGGACTGACCAGCTCCACGCTGTAATTCCGGTCGGCGCTGACCTTCCTGCGCCCCTCCTTCCGCTGGCAGTCCAGACTGCCGTCACTCATGACCTTCCATTTGCGGCCGGTGGTATCCCTTGCAAAATAGGCATCGTAAAAGCTGCCCTCATATTCTTTTGTGGTGCCGAAGTATTCAGCAATGACCTCGGCGGCGCGGCTTCTGGTAAGCCCGGTCATTTCAATTTCAATCCCGAAATCCTGACCCTGTAGTTCCATTTACTCACCGCCTTTACCACATCCTGTGCTGCTGTGTCAGGTCTTTTTCCTGAGACAGCCCCGCAAGCTCCGCCGCGGAATTGATGAAACCGCACAGCCGTTCCCTGCGCCAAGTATCAATGAGATGCCGCCCGCATTCCTCATTCAGCGCATTGATTTTCAGCACCGTATCCCGCACACACTGGTCAACAGCATCGGGATCGCCCTGCGCCAAGGTGAGGTCGTCGATGTACTCATCCAGAATCTGCCCCATGAGAGACACGTCCGCCGGGGTATAGTGGTAGCTCCCGGCATAGGGATTGGGGTATTCCTTGCCGTCCATGCAGCGCCGGAGCTGCTCTAAAACAGCGGGGCGTTCCTCACAGTCCGATTTCTGGTACTTCTCCATAAACGCTAAAAGATCCGCTTCCCGGTTGGGGGTGTAGCGGATGAAGGACAGCATATCTTCGAGGAGTCCCGATTTGTTTTCTTTCTGATTTTGCAGTTTGCTCATGCTTTTTGCTCCTTTCCTTGTTATCTGCCGCCTGCCGTTCCGAGCAATTTCTCCTTATATGCCGGAGCGTGGACCGCAAGGTTATACCGCTCAATGCCGCATTTATAGAGGCACACGCCGCGCTGGGGAAAGCGGATGAGGTTGTATTCGCTTTCTTCTAACTGGAGGGAGTCAATATAGAACCGCTTGTCGATGTTGCCTGCGTTGAACAGGAACGCATGAGTCGGAATCGAAAACAGCGGCTTCGTCAGCTCCCGGATATGCTCAATATTGAAGTCCTCCAGATTCTGCGAGGCTAAGATCACCGCCGACTCCTTCTTGCGCACACGCTTCATAAAATTGCGGATATACTCAATGGCCGTCAGGTTTGTGAGGAACAGATACAGCTCGTCAATGGAGGCGGCGGTGTTCCCCTCGGTCAGCAGCTTGTCGCTCATGAAGGACAGCACATTGAACAGCAGGGCATTTTTCACGTTCCGGCTGGCCTGCAAAAGCCCCTTGACGCCGAACACAATAAAGCGGTCGGAGGTCACGTTGGTGTGCCCGTTGAAAAACTGGCTCTCCGCGCCCATGCACATGGAGTGAAGCCCCAGCAGGATTTCCTGCAAAAGCTCCGGCGGATAAAGCTGGTATTTGGTTTTGTCATAACCCTTGTATTCGGCTTCAATCAGGGCATATAGGTCGGACAAAATGGGATAGTCCGTGGCGGCAAGGCTCCTGAAATCAGTGCGGTCGCTGATGCCGAAGCTTTCGTACAGCTTGCCCAGCATGATTTCAATGGTGTCAATGTGGCGGTCAGAAAAATCCTTGTAGCACCGGAAGAAGTCCTTAAGAAAGCTGATGTGCTGACTGAGCTTGGTGGACTGGCGGAATGCCTGGGGTGCATCCGTGTCTTCCTGGCTGCCGCCCTCATCCCACGTTTTCGGCTCCAGCGGGTTGATTCTGTACCGCCCCGACATGAGGTCAATGAAACAGCCGCCGAGGTTTTCCGCCAGCTCCACATATTCGTGCTCTGGGTCCAGGCACAGAACGGACTTGCCCGATTCTAGGATGTTGCAGAGAATGAGCTTTAACAGATAGCTCTTGCCCTGACCGGAGTTACCGAGTATCAGGACATTGGCATTGGTCTTGTCATCGTCGCGCTTGTCAAAATCCGCGATGATATTGGAACCGAATTTATCCCTGCCGAGGTAAAAACCATGAGGATCGGTCTTGCCGCTGTAATTGAAGGGATAGAGGTTTGCCACGGAGCTTGCGGGCAGCACCCGTTCAAACTGGCTCGCGAACACGTTGTATCCGGCAGGGCCTACGGCGAGAAAGCCCTCCCTCTGGCGCAGCATGAGCCGATCCACATTGAGCTTACTGCGAACCAGCTCGGTGAGAACATCGGTCTGGAGGAGCTTCAGCGCATCGGAATCGTGAGCGGTCAGCTCAATAAAAACAGCGCAGTGCAGGAGCGGCTCCCGGTTTCGGTGCATGGAGGATACCAGTGTGACCACATCCTGCAGATTGCTTTCGGCGGTGACGGTCTGCTGGAGGTCGTTGGTGCTGCTCTTATCCATGCGGTTTTTATTGGCGGCATTATGGATGATTTTCTTTTCCTCGGCTGCCGTTACCTGTCTGGTGTAGATGCGCAGGGTCACGCCGTCCTTTTCTCCAAGGTGGCGCAGGATGGCTTGTTCCTCAGTGGCAGTAGGATATTCCCTTAGCACCCACACACAGCGGTAGGTGTTGCCGCAGAGGAAGTGGTCGGTGTTGAATTTGATGATGCCCGGTGCGATCATGTCAAGGAAATCCTTGATTTTCGCATCCTCCTGTGGCGGGGATTGAGAGTTTCTTTTTCTTGCCATGGGCATTTCTTCCTTTCTGATTTTGATTTTGGGTATAGGAAAAGCCGCCACGTTTGTGACGGCTTGCGGTGTAATGGTTCACTTTGGTAAAAAAACGAGGTATAATAAGGTCTTAGTAATAATTGAACAGTACGATTTTTACACGCTGTGTTTTTATCCTACGCAGCACGAAGGAGGACTTGGAATGGAAAACTGGTTTACACTTGTGTTCGTCAAGTAAAAATGTTAGCAAAAGGTCCCCAAAAAGGTTAGCACCTTGGAGCACCTAATTCTTTGTTTGTGCGTGCAGCGTCAAGGCCTTTTGAGGGGCCAAACAGGACAGGGCCCAACGCTCACATTTTGGAGACCCACGGGGCCAAACAGGCCGGGGCCCAATGCTCACTTTTTGGAGCGCCTTTTCAGCGGGGACGCTGGCGCTGCATGGACTGGGTCAGCCGGTAGCTCTCGCCAGAGAAAATCACAATGTGGGAATGGTGGATCAGCCGGTCAACCAGCGCTGCCGTCAGGCGGTTGTCGCCAAAAACGGTGTTCCACTGTGAGAACTCCAGATTGGACGTAATAATCAAGCTCTTGCGTTCGTAGCAGTCAGAAATTACCTGAAACAGCAGTTCCGCGGCATCCTTGTGCAGTGGGACAAAACCAATCTCATCAATCACAATGAGCTCCACTTTTTTCAGCGTACTGAGATAATTGTTCAGCGTGCCCTTGTTGTTCTTTTCCAGCAGGATATTGGCAAGGGACGCCGCTGTATAAAAGCGGACACGCCGCCCTTCCTGGCAGGCTTTCAAGGCAATGGCTGTGGCGAGATGAGTTTTGCCGGTACCAACGGTACCCATAAAAATGAGATTTTCCTTGGGCGTGAGAAATTGCAGTTCCTCCATGTACTCGGCAGTCAAGCCGCTGGGCAGTTCAATGGCGGAAGTCCACACAAAGTCATCCAGCATTTTCAGGACACGGAAACCGGCGGTTTTCACCATGCGGTTAATTCTGTTGGCTTCACGCTCTTTCAGCTCCAGCTTCAGCAGATCGGTCACATATTGCTCTGTGTTTTCAAACTGGACTGAGCGCCATTCCTTTGCCATGCCGCCCAGCTTCACCTGTCGCATCATCAGCTCAATTTCCTCAGACATTTGCATCGCCTCCCATTAGGCCATCGTAGGCGGAAAGATTGGGATTGTAGTGCAGCGCCGGAGAGCCGGGTAATTTCAGCGGATCAGGCCGGTATTCTTTTTTCGCAATCATGTAATAGCACTGCCGGAGGCTGTCCGCATCCGTGCGGCCGTTCTCACCGGCGAGTTCCAGCGCATCAGCGCACAAGGCGGCATTGCCGTCAGAGACAATCTCGCTGAGCAGCTGAAGCGCATTTTTGCGTTCTCTGCCGCTGGTCTGTTCCAAGAATGTCTGCCACTGCTGTGGCATCTGGTGGAAGAAGCGGGTATGTTCAATTGCTCCCGGCTTTTTGCAGAGAACGGACACATACTGCGTCCAGTCGTACACCTCATCGTTGGTTTTGTAGCTCCTGCGGTAGTGCCCAACCGGGTGGTGGTCATGGAAGAATGCCACATGGTCATAGAAAATCTTAGCCTGCACCGTTTCACCGGACAGCATGGGAGAAAGGCCGTATTTGTTAGTCTCAATGGTCACAAAGCCGCTTTTGCTCACGGTCAGTGCCGCATATCGGAATACTGAGAACGGGTACTCCGGCAGGCACAGAAGACTCACTTTGTCATCTTCCCAAAGCTCTTCAATCAGGAGCTTCTTCTTGTAGTGAGGGCGCCGGGCATCCTTCTCGCACCATTCCCACAGGGACTCGTTAAACTCGTCAAAGGACACAATGGTCGGAACCGGCACAAAGGCATTTCTGCGGCTGTAGCCCACCTTGTTTTCCACGTTGCCCTTTTCGTTGCCAGATGCCGGGTTACAGAACTCTGCACGGAAACGGTAATGCAACATAAAACGTTGAAAGCCGTCCGTGAGAATTCGGTCTGTACCCTTGAGTACCTGCACAACGGCGGTGGACATATTGTCAAAGCGCAGCACAGGCGGCACGCCGCCAATATGCTCAAAGATACGCTTCATGCCCGTGAGCAGGCATTCCTGGTTCTGCGAGGGGAAGGTCTGGGTGTAACCCTTGTTGGAATTGGGGAAGGAAATGGTCAGCGCATAGCCGTCCTGTTCCTGCCCGGTGCCGTCGTAGTAGAGATGCTTGCCAAAATCCACCTGTCCACTGCCCAGCGCATGCTCCAGCGGCAGATAACCGCTGTTCTTGGAATTCATCACGAACCGCTTTTTGCGGACATACTTCTTCACGCTGGAATAGCTACCAGTAAAATGGTGCTCATCCCGCAGGCGGCAGAAGATTCTCCAAACGGTGTGGCGCTGCTTGCGCGGGATTTTGCGGTCGGCCTCCAACCATTCGTCAATTACGGGAATGAAATCTCCCAGCACCGGATAGCTCGTTGGCTCGGTATTCGGCAGATTGTCCTCGCTCCAGTCAAGCTGGTAGGCGTACTTTTGGACAGTCTTGAAGCTGTGACCTGTCTTTCGGGAAATTTCTCGCAAACTTAGGTCTTCATTTTCGTAGAGATCTTTGATATTATTTACTTGAGCCATTCTTAACACCTTTCTGCTACCTCCTTAGTCCTTAACAAACTAATGGTAGCGGTTATTTCAGGTGCTGACAATGGCTCACTTTTTATGCCATCTGGGGTGCTAACTTTTTCGAGACCTTTTGCGATACTTTCATTTTACCGAAAACATTTACACTGGATCGCATTGATTCAGACACTCATATTATAAGTGAATACCGCCATTGGGAGGAAACTCATTGCTACCTGCTTGAAGGTAGCAAGCGGTGTTTACTCATTGATACAGGACTTGGTATTTGCAATATCTCAGAAGTTGTAAAAAAGCTAACGGATAAGCCGGTGACTGCCGTGGCGACACATATCCATTGGGATCATATCGGCGGACACGAATACTACCCGGATTTCTACGCACACGAGGCAGAATTAAACTGGCTGAGCGGCGATTTCCCATTGACAATGGATACTATCCGGGGTATGGTGACAGACCGCTGCGATTTGCCGGAAGGCTATGATGTCAACACATATAAGTTCTTTCAGGGAACGCCTACACGGGTGTTGAAAGACGGTGACACCATTGATCTTGGTGGGCGCATGATCACGGCACTGCATACACCGGGACACTCTCCGGGGCATCTGTGTTTTTGGGAACCACAACGTGGCTACTTATTTACCGGCGATCTTGTCTATAAGGACACACTATTTGCATACTATCCGTCCACTGATCCCCAGGCATATCTCGCATCGCTTGAAAAAATTGCGGCACTGCCTGTGAAAAAAGTATTTCCTGCTCATCACAGTTTGGATATTCAGCCAGAGATTTTGATCCGTATGCGAGATGCTCTCAGGCAACTGAAAGCCGATGGCAATCTACAGCATGGTAGCGGTACTTTTAATTACGGCGATTGGGCTATTTGGTTGTGATGCTGCGAACATATGAAAAGTAATGAGTAAAACGGGAAGCTGAGAGTCAATTCTTGGCTTCCCGTTTCTACGCTTTTATTCATTTAAGATAACCCATCGCTCCCCATCGAAATCCTCATATTTTTCCGTGGTAACATTCTGCTCATAGTAAACACCCAGCAGCCGCTTGATGTCCGATTCAGCCGCCTTGCGTACTGTGAAACCCTGATCCTTGAGGCTCTTTTCGATGCGGGAAAGATAGGGTTGAACATCGCTTTCCTTTTCATTTCTCAGCCGGATGATGATTAAAAATTCCCGCGCCGTCGCCATCTGCACCTGCATACGGTCAAGGGCGGTCTGATCCTGCATAAGCAATTTTCGGATGACGGGGTTCTGCTCGGCGTCCATTCTGGCTTTGAGGTGGCTTTTGTTGTCCTCAAAGTTTTCCCGGCTGTTCAGGCACAGCATTTCAATTTCAGCAATGCCCTTGAGAACATTCATAAGGGCATAAATCCTTGCCCCCACGCTGCTCTCAGACAAAACACTGATATTGGTGGGCTTAATCATAAAAAACACCAGCTCGCCGTGGGGCGTTACGAGGCTGTGGCCCGTGATGCCCTCGATGCCCATGAGTTGGCGGGTGGAGGCTTTTTCTCTGGCCTCCTGTTTCTTTTTTCTGTTCATAAAATCACGTTCCTTTCCACGAGATCTGCCGCCGCGTGCGCAGAGGATAGGATTTCGCAATGGTTATGGGCGCGAATCGGGTGCAGCGTTACGCTGCCTCCATTCATAGGTCTGCTGCTTGCCAAAGAAGAAAGCGGCGGCGTAGCGGATAAAGTCAAGGATACTCACATCCTCGAAGCGGATGGATAAAAAGGCATAGACCGCCGTCAGAACAATGGGCGGCAGCCAACCCAGCCGGGAGAGCGCGAAGACGGAAATCAGGCAGCCGACGCCGATGATGCCGATGTCCCGCAGCTCCCACAGCCACAAGGTTGCCTTGGATTTTAAGTTGTCCGGGTAGATGTACATGGGGGTGATTCCTCCTGTTCCTCATAAATTTTTCGTAAAAAATAGGCGATACCGCGGAGGACAAAGCTCACGCAGGGTATCGCCACACTATTTCCAAGAGCTTTATATCGGGCACTGTCAGATGCCCCCGGAATCAGCGTCCAGCCATCGGGAAAGCCTTGGAGCCTTTCACATTCCAGCGGGGTGAGCCTGCGAATGAGGTTGCGCCTTTCCACGATGCATTTGTTCTGACTGACATACTGACTACCGATGCCCTTTTCATCCCCACGGCAAAGCGCGCCCACCACCTCTTGGTAAGGTTCACACACTGCGTGGCGGTCGCTGGTTGTAATGGTGTAGCTGATGTCTGCCTGACAGCCGAGGCCATTGCCGCCGTTTTCCGGCTCCCGGTCAATGGTGTTGCCCGCAATGCAGATGGTTTCCTGCAAAATAGCAATGCCGCCTTGGTTCTTGCTGGGGTCGGGGTTGGTTGTGTCAATGGTTCTTGCAACATCCGTTTCCCGGCATCCCGAATGGGGATTGGCTGATTTCATGCTGTTGGATTCCTTTGAATCCAGCGAAAAGGCAACAGCACTGCCCACCAGCGGAACATTATTGCCCCCGGTTCCCATACGGGCGGACATGGTGGGAGCCACAGCATGAGGGCCGGTGTAGCGGCTGTCGATTCCGTGATTTTCAAACAACACCGGTTGGTTATTGCCGCTCATCCCGGCACTTGCCGTAATGGTCGGGCAGATACCGTCGCCAATTTCAGCGCCGCCCTGCTGGGTTGCCATGACCAGCGGCTGGTGTCCATGCTCCTGTGCGCGGAGGGTGCCGGTGATGTCCTCAGTGCAATGCATCTGGCTGCCGCCCTGATCGTTGAGGCACAGTACCGATGGGGCCGTGCCGGTTTTAATGGTGGGCGAGCACTCCGTCTGGTAGCCGATTCCTCTGGCCTCGGCACTGGCGCTGCCGCAGAAGCCTGCGGTAAGCACACAGGGATAGCCTTGTCCGGCCTGCCCACCGCCGCCGGTGATAGAGGTGTGTACCTCCGGTGTGAACACACGGCTTTGCTGGGTATCCCAGCCGTTTAGACAGTTCGGCTGAGATACAAGGGGAGGATGCCCTCCCATACCGGCGCGCAGCGTGGACACCACATCCTCTGTGACATCCATCCGTTCGCCGCCCTGATCGTTCAAACAGAACAGCGGCTGTGCCACAAAGGTCTGCTGTTTCATACCCGGCTGGGCGCCCAAGGCCCCGGCTACATCCTGGAGGTCCCGCACTTCATCACGCTGGTTGGCGGCAAAAGCAATGGGTGTTTTTTCTTCTGTCTGGATATATCCGTGCCCGCCGCCTTCACCGCCGTAGAGGGCGGGCCATGTTCCGGTTTCCTCAAAAATGCGGCGACTCTGCACATCCCATGGGGTCAGGCAAGCCCCGCCTGTATCATCAGGGCATCCCTGAGCTGGGGCGGCAGATCCTTGCCGCGAGCCTCCGCTCTGCGCAAGATTCCCAAACAGGCTGTCTTGCTTAAATAATATTTCGGGTGCGGTCGTGCCTCCAAAATCTGCGACAAGGAAGATGCGACGGCGGCGCTGGGCGACTCCCCAGAATTGAGCATCCATGACACGCCAAGCCAGGCTGAATTCATCTCCCAAAAGGACAGCCCCAGCAGATTCCCAGCGCCCGGACTCAGGTCGAGGCACATCACAGGCACTGTACTTAATGCGGACGATCTCCTCAATGACCGCCCGGAAGTCCTCCCCCTCTGCGGAGCTGAAGGCTCCGGGGACATTTTCCCAAACGAGGTATCGAGGTCGAACAAGGTGAGCTGGTACGTTTCGTTGCTCATCGGATTTTCTCATCTCCTTCGCAATTCGAGTCTGCTCCATAAACAAGCCGGAACGTGCTCCCGCCAAGCCAGCCCTCTGGCCAGCAACCGACAAATCTTGACACGGACTGCCGCCGCAAATGATGTCCACAGGCGGCAGCTTCGCTCCGTCCAGCTTTGTAATATCCCCGACATGACGCATTTCGGGGAATCGGATTTTTGTCACTTCAATGGGAAAGGCTTCGATTTCACTGGCCCATACGGGAGTGATACCGTTGCGGATAGCCGCCAATGGAAAACCTCCGATCCCATCGAAGAGGCTCCCCATCGTCATCATCAGGCCATCCTCATCGCCTGCTGGGGAGCTTCGGCCGGTGCGGTGCCTTTGGCTCTGCCGATGGCAAAGCCGTTTTCCTGTTCCATTACCCGGCGAACCGGGATGCCAATTTTGACCGCTTCCTCGATTTCAAGGTGCATTCCATAGGAGATGTGGTCACCGTAGCACCACAGCTCATCGCAGCGGGACAGCATGGCAAGCCCCATATCCAGACCCGCCTGACGCTCCTGCGGATTGGAGTCATCAAGGAGCTGCGGGTATAACAGATGGGGCGCAAAAAAAGCGTGCCCCTCATTCATCACATTGCGGCACGCTCTCTTGGCAAATTCCGTATTCTGTTCGATGTCCCCGGCATAAGGGGACGCCACATAGATTAATTTCATGGGCAAATTCCTTTCATCATTATTTCGGCGCTACTGCCTGTACGATGGTGCGGGTGGTGTTGACGGCGGCCTGTGCGGTATACACGGCGCTCATCACGTTGGCCTTTGTGCTGGTGTCCAGCCCGAAGGCTCCGGCTATCCGCGGCACTTCTCCTGCGGCCAGCATCAGACCAAGCCCCAGCAGGGCATGAGTTCGCAGCACCATAAGCCCCGCCGCAAGGATGGTTGCCTGCAAAAATGTGGTGAGGCACAGGCCGATGATCTGCTTGCACCACTGGGTGAAGCCGTCGATGTAACCGCGGGGAACGGAAAACATATACAAGCTGCCCACGGCAATCTGTATCAGCAAAATGCCGCCGCGCTTCAGGTTGGCAAAGAATACTTTAATGACCGCATAGCCCATCATGATGATCATAAAGAGCAGCATGATTGGGTTTGTAATGACAGACAGCCCTCCGAACACGCCGGAGCCCATGGCGCCAACCATATCCGGTGAGCTGCCAAGCTCGGAAATGATATTCCCGGCAAGATCGCCAAAGCTGGTTCCATAGCCGGTGATACCCGCCGTGAGGCTGCTCTGGAGATTGACCGAGAGCTTGAACAGCTCCACCGGCACGATGGTAAAAAGGGACACCGCCATAAAGCCCTTGATAGCATTTAAGGCGGTGTCTTTCACGCTGCCCCGGCCGTGCTGGTACTCGATGCCGGTTTCAAATGCCGACACCACCAGCCCGGTTCCGTACAGCGCCCAAGCCAGATAGGAAAAAAACAGGACGATGGACTGCACCCAGCTCATTTCGAACAGCTCCACACCCATGTTCCCCATCTGTGCAAAAAAGTCGGCCAGAAAGCCGACCACCTGTCCGTAGAGCCATTCGATGATCTGATCCATCACGGTTCCAAGGACAAAGTCCCATATGAACATTGGATTCTCACCTTCTTTCTGTGGAAATAAAAAGGCACACCATAGCAATATCTGCGGTGTGCCTGCATATCTGTCTGAACGGATTTTGGGCAGGGCGCGAAGATTTAGAAAACTTCAAAAACGACTTGACAATCCGCCCGTTCAGAGCTTCAATACCACACAACGGTGGCCGCCGAAATAAGGAAAAGGAGGTCTATTGCGTGGCAGATTACAAAAAAATGTATGATTCGCTATTCAACGATGTGACGGATGCCATCTCGCTGCTTCAGCGTGCGCAGCAAAAGACGGAGGAGCTTTTCATCTCCGGCGACGACGGCGTTATTGTGGAGCTCAAAAGAGACTCGGAGTCTGACGACAACGATAAATAACAAAATCCGTTTGCAAATAGCAAGGAGAGCGGTTCTGCTGCCCTCCTTGTTTTGCTGCTGCGAAATATTTTCTCTCTGTTTGGGGCTGTGTAAAAGCAGTTCTGCCCTCTACATCCCCAAAATCGTCCAGATATAGGTCGGCGCCGTGAGGGTGAACACCAAACAGGCGAACAGAATGGCGGGCGCCGCCCACTCAAACTGCCCATGTTTGCGATAATCGAAGTACGCCATCCCAAGTTTGGCAAAGAAAAACACCGCCAGAATCAAGTCGATTGCAGGGAACACCACCTTGTTGACCACCGTCTTGATTTGCCCGGAGGCATCGTTCCACGTTCCCTCAATCGCCCCGGCCACGTCGCCGTTTGCCGCAAAAGCGGTTGTGCCAAACAGCAGGCTTACCATGAGAACGAGCGTGAGTGCCAGCGCGATTTTTTTATATCTTTTCATAAAGACCACCTTTCCGAAATGAGGAACAAGGCCGCAGGATCGCTCCCGCCGCCTTGTTCTTTTTCTGTTTTTATAGCTGCATGGTCATGTCCATGCCCGGAGTCTGTTCCTCCAAAAGCGGAGCTACCGCAAGCACTTGCGGGTTTTGGTAAAACTTCAGGTCGCCCCGAAATCCTTTTTTCAGCGCACTGAATTCCTTCGCTTGTGCAAGGAGCTCAGCGGAACAGCCGGGCGGCAGCTCCTGATTCCAGCGCACCCAATCGCCGTTCTGATAGCGCGGCTCCAGCTGGAGAATCACATAATCCTCCGGCACAAAAGCGGGGTATTTCCGCCAGAAGCCCTGCACATCCACGTAAGGATGCCCCTCCTGCATGACGGTCATTTCCATAAGCCGCAGGGTATCTGCAAGAGAGGTGCAGAACCAGCACTCCCGATCTCCGAACCGCCGGATGCGGCCATCCTTGAGAATTGCCTCCAGCCGATCCGTTTTTGTGTAGTGGTACACGCTGCCTTTTGGAGCCTCAATGCGTTCATATGCCATCCTCGTCCCTCCTTTACGGCTGGATGGGACCGGCGTGCCAATCCTGCCACAGATTGCCGCGGATAGTCAGGCTGTCGGTCAGGTTGGCGGACAGCATCCCATCGGGCGTCCACGCATCTATGAGCCATGTGTTGACGGTATAGGCGCCGTCCAGCATCCAGATGGGGCTGAAATGAGTCCGATTCTTGTAGGTGGAATAGGGATTTTTCTGAAATTCAAACCGCCCCGATCCCATACGATCCAAGAGCCGCCAGTAGGCTTCGTAGCCGAATTCAGGGAAATAGCTGACCGCATTCTGCGGCTGGGTAACCGCCGAGCTTTGGCTGGAGCTGACACTCCCGGTGACGGTCTGGTTGATACCGTATCCTGACTTCATAACTCTTCCGCTGGCGGTGGGATTTTTATCATCGCACTGGATGCTCATGGCTGCGGTTAGACTGGCGCTGTAGCGATCCAGATCAAATTCCCACCATCCATGGTCACACCAGTATCCGTCCTCATCATCCCCATGCCATACCCAATATTCCTGCCACCACGGGCGCCAGACACTCCAGCTTGCCGTGCTTTTCACCGCTCTGCTTGGAACAGAAGTGCGGGAGAAGCTGTCATTGCGGTCATCGGCTACGGGATTGGGCGGCGGGTTCTTATCAAGGTCAACGATTTTTACGTTGAGGGTCGTTTTCGCCGTGCTGCCGGGGCCGGACACCGTCACTTCAATGGTCATGTTCTGCTCGGTATCAGGGGTTCTCCATTTCACCCACGCAAGCTGGCTGTCGCCTTCAGGGTAATAAACATTGCCCACGTTGTAGGTCTGGCCGCCAATGTTGAAGCTGACACGGGTGGGGCTGTCAGGGTCGGACTGGCCACCGCTGATGCGCACCGCCGTGATGACGTCGGTGTTGACCCGGTACTCATAATCGTAGGCGTCAATCTGCGGTTCCTCCGGCTTTTCCTCAAAGCGGACGATGCCAAGCCCAAGGCTGGACTTGATATCCGCATTGGTGGCGGCGCTGGTTTTGCTGCCTCCCCATGCGGGATAGCCGAGATCGCTTACCTCCAGGAACATGGCCAGCGGCAGATTCTTGTGGGTTAGGGATACCATGCGCCGCCTTAACAGGCCGCTGGTCTGCTCATCATAGAGCGCCGCTTCAGTAGCGGTGGTGGCAAACATATTGCCCTCAAATTTATAAAAGGCAAAGGGTTCAAGGAGCAACTTGTACTCACCGCCAATCAGAACATCGTAGTCCATGCCAGTGTGATTTGCGATGAGTTGCACCAAAAACTCAGAGCAAAAGTATTTCTTGAGTGCATCAATATTATTGCTGCCATTGGTACTGATAACTTTTGGAATTGCCTGAGGTGGTTTTATGGTGGTATAACCGCCTTGGACAGCTTGCAAGTTCCTGCCATTGTTGTACTGTATTTTGCTGACCTTTCCGAAATGATAAATCGAAGATGATGGGGACTTATTGCTTAAATCAATGGGAGTAGTAACTACCGCATGGTCGCTTGCGCGAACCACCGTGACACGTACACCTTCATTACCGGGACTCCATGAATTGGTGCTGGTTCCCTGACCCATCCCGCCGCCACCGCCGTCAATGTTTCCGCTGCCGCCGGTGTCGGCAAGCGCAGTCATCGGGCAGAGCAGACACAAAACGAGGAACAGCGGCAGGGCTCTCAAAAGTAATTTTTTCATTTTGCCCTCCTGTGTTTTTGCAAAATAAAAGCACGGTATCTTTCAACCGTGCTCTTGGGATATATTGTATTAAGTTTTAGTCCATCGTACCGACTTGCTTGTTGATGTCGCCATCGCTTTTTCCCTCAATCACTTGATTTTCGCCCAAGTTTGGCACGTTATCAAAGCCAGGAATGCTGTTTCCGCCATTGCTGGGTTTAGAGGAGGATTCCTGTTTCGGGGTTTCCTTCGGCTGTTCCACCTTGTCATGGTCGACTGCCGCGGGAGGCTCGGTGACCTTTTCGCCGTTGGGCTTCTGTGTGGGGTCTTGAAGCTGTTCCTCGGTATATTCCGGCTTGCTCACATCGCCCTGAATGGTCTGCTCCGTGCCGCTGGAAACCGCGCCGTTGTCGGTGCTCACCGGCTGGGTGGTATCGGGCGGAGTTACGGTGACCTCTTTTTCTTTCTCTGTGCTGTCCGGCCCGGACGGGTCTACCGTCACATCGCTCACCTCGGAGCTTTGGGACGGGAGGGGCGCATCCACCGGATTGGGTGTCTGGAACCGCTGCCCGATCAGCACCACCAGTATCACGCAGAGGGCAAGTCCCCCGGCGACAGCCAGCCACTTCTTCATTTTGGGATTCATATTTTTCATAAGAGCATCCTCCTATTTACCATATTTTGATAAGCCTCTTGTTATTTCACACCCTACCATGAACGTTTCCGGAAGTCTACTGTTATTATAGAAAACTTTTTGATAACAGTCAAAATTTAGGCGTGTATCCGGCGCTGGTTTTCACCTTGATGGTCATGGGCGGCAGCAGCTTCCCGCCAAAGGATACGGGAACCTCCAGCAGGATGGTGCTGTCCGCTTCAAAACGGGCGGAGGCTTGGTCACCCGATGCAAGGGGCGCGTTTCGGATGTCCACATCCAGATTCCAGACCTTAAACTCCAGCTTGCCGTCCGGCGTGCGCTTTTCATGGTATCCGCTGCTATAAGAGAGTCCGAGGATGCCGTCCAGCCGGTCATAAATATCGCCGTAATCGAGGCTTTCCTCGAAATCTCCGGCATAGGGCTGGTAAGCGCCCGAATAGCCCTCCCGCACACCGTGGTACACATCATCGTAATTCTCCACCACGGTGGAGATGACGGCGGCCTGCACCGCATCCCGCACACCCTGCGCCACAATCATCAGACGGAAGTATTCTGAAATGCCCGTGAAGATCATGACCAGCGACAGGGTAATTGCGATAATGAGAGGAAAGCCCGCACCGTCTTTTCTCCGTAAAATTTGCTTGATTTTATCCGTCATTTCCAGTAAACCTCGCTCTTTCCCGCCGCATCCGCTCTCAGCGTAATCGGGAACGAGCCGAAGCCGCCAAACAGCCCGATGTTGGTTTGGTAGGTGACCGTTACCGTGACTTCCTCATTCAGCTGGATTCTGCCGGTTTCAGACCATGCCACGCTGGGGGAAAGCCCGGTCTTTTCCCGCAGAAGCTGCTCCCGGCGGTTGGTTTCACTGCCCACCTGTCCGGCAATTTCGGCCTCCCGGATGAGCTCCGTGGCAAAGGTGTCCAGCTGCTGCTTTTGGATGTAGACAGGGAGCACCTTCACGGCAAGGGCAATGACCAGCATGGCGCACAGCACCAGCACCGCTACGTCAATATAGCCCTCGCCGCGCTTCTTACTCAGGATTTTTCTCAGCACATGGTCACCCCCTGCTCAAAGGGCCCCTGCTCCTGCCGGGGTTCCGGGTTGTGGTCACTTAACACACGCCATGCGCCCTTGCTGAAATCAGCGGTGCAGATTTCCTGCTCCAGCAGTTCCTCCGCAGGGACATCTCTGGCAAATTCAGCGCTGCCGGGGTTTCCTTTCACACTCTGCCCGGAGAGCAGAAGCTGTGCAGTTTCCGGCGTCAGGTACACATAACCGCCGGGCGTCATCATGTCAAACGCTGCGTTCGGGTGCGCTTCAATAAATTCCCGCACCGTAATTCTCACTTCCTCCGCGGAAACAGGCGCATATTCCGGGTCAAGAGCATACTCTGATTCCGATTCGCCCTTATCCCACAGCGTCCAGAGCGCGTGGGTGAGTTCCTCGCTGAAATCAACGTTCTGCTCCGAGATCCACTGATCCTTTACCACCTCCAGCGGGTTTTCGAAGCGGAGCAGATACTCCATATATTCTGCCGAATACCTGCCGTCAGACAGCTCCTCGTACACGAACTTGACAGCGGCAATTTCACTCGCCAGCTCTACCAGCTTGGAGGCCGGTTTCTGCTGCCATTCCTTTCGATACTGCGCCATACCTCTGTCCAGCTTTTTCCGCAGAAGCGTCATCATTTCCTGTTCTGTCATCTGGTTTACACCTCCCTGTTAGAACATCCCGGAAAGGGATGTGATGATTTCATAGACAATAATCGCCATGTAGGTCATGAGAAAGCACATGAGCATGGCAAAGGAGAACACCCGGATTTTCGGCGGGATCTTCATGGCCTGCGCTTTCAGCCGCTGAAGCTCCAGCTGTTTCATATCGTGGGCCAGCATCTGAAAATACATCCCGCCGTCGTCCCCGCGCAGTACGCCGATCAGCCCTCTGGTAATATCCGAGAGCATGGGCGAATTGAACCTTGCCTCAAAGCGGGTTAACGCCGCCTCATAGCTGGAGGAACGCATATCCGCCGTGAGGATGTCCAGCTCCGCCGCAAAGTCCTCGCCTGCGTTTTTCTTGAAATTCTCCAGCATGGACAGCACATCCCGGCTGGCTTTCAACTCCTGAGTGACGGTCTCAACGAAACGGGGCAGCTCCTGTTCGATTTTTCCGCGCTTGGCTGCCAGCGCCTCGTCCGCCTTGCGTATTTCCTTGAAATAGACCAGCACGGCGGTAAACAGTACAATGGGCGCCAGCAATGGCAGAACCATCAGGCAGGGAATGATACACAGCCCGATAGCCGCCGCCTTCACAATAGCCGTTGCGGTGAACAGCTCCGGTGAGTCGGAAAGCCCCGCCGCCGACAGCACATTTGTCATCCGGCTTCTCTTGTACGCATCCATGCGGATATACCGGGAGAGCCGGACGGCGGCGTTCCGCAGCAGGGCATCGGTGGTTTTGGGCTTGGCCTTGGCCTGCTTTCCTGCTGACAGCATCGCCTTTTGGGTTGCAAGGGTGGGCAGATGCAGCAGATCGGCGGCAATGAAAAAGAGTCCCGCCGACAGGAGGACTCCAAATAAAAACAGATAGATTGTCATGGGTTCCTCCTTATCTTCGATATTCGATGGGCTGGGTGAGCTTGATCACAAACGCCGTGGAAATGAAAATCACGGCAGCGCAGATGGTCAGGATTACCTGCCCCAGCGGGGTATGCATCAGGGTGTGGTACCAGTCCTGATTCAAAAAATACAGGAGCGGAATGTTGCCTATGACAAGGACCACCATGGTGATGAATTCCTTTCTCGGTTCGAACACCATGGTTTCCAGCTCACCGTTGACCACCCGCATATCACTAAGCTTGCTGACAATAGGCGTCAGGGTGGTTTTCAGGCTGCGGTCGTGCTGACAGGCAATGAGGGCGTCGCACCATTCCTGAAACACCGTGTTGTCAATTCTCATTTTCACATCATGGAGCGCCGCCGTCACATCGGGGTCAACCAGCCGCACACGGGACACAAAGCTCTGAAATACCGACAGCACCGGCGGGTTCAGGTACGGGAGATTTTCCTCCACCGCCGTCAGAATGTCCTCGTTTCGGAGGTAGGCCGTGGTGATGATACTGAGCGCCGTTTCCAGCTCCGCCGCAATGTCCTTTTTGAAGTGGCTGGCCGTGAGCTTCACCCACCAGAACGGCAGGAGCATACAGCCCGCCGCCATGACAGGAACCAGAAAAAAGTTCGAGAGCATCACGGCCACGGACGCGCCCACGGCAAAGAACAGCAGGGACAAGGCACAGAGCATGGGAAAGCGTGCCGATCTGCCGGTGACCTTGAGGATAGACTGTACCTCGGCAAGCTCCCGGCGCAGATAGGACTTCTTTTTCCTTCGGGTGGTTTCATTGATTTCGTCCCGGAGGGCTTTGGGCTGATCGGTCAGCCTGCCGAAGATGGCGGTTGTAAACGCCATGGGGGTCAGCTCAAGCAAAAGAAAAGAGCCTGCGATCATTCCAATGCAGGCGATTAACAGTACCGTCATCATGCGATTTGCGCCTCCTTTCTCCGCAGGCGTTCAATGACCGCCTGGGGCATCCCGTTTTCCAAAAGTCGTTTGGCAAGGCTGTCCGAGATGGTATTGACTTGCTCGTGGTGCCCCTCAATGACGAATTTGCCGTCCTCCATGCGGTTCTCCGTGATGACATACTGGAACAGCGGGCGGAAGCGCCTTGTGCCGTCGGGCAGGATTTCGCACTCCTGAATCTCCATCATGCGGCGCTGCTTGTTTTCCAGCTGCTTGCAGAACACCACAATGGGATAGGCTTCGGTGACATAGTCCATGAGGGTGGCATCGGACATATCCACGGCGCGCTTGCACAGGGACACCATGCGGCGGTAGGTGGCTTCGCAGGAATTGGAGTGGATGGTGGTCAGCACCGCCACACCGGTTCGTGCCGCCTCCTGCGCCGCGTTTGCCTCGGCGCCGCGCATCTCGCCCACCACGATGATGTCCGGGTTGAAACGGAGGGCATAATCTAAAAGGTTGGTCTGGTCGATGCGCTGGCGGTCGTTGTCGCTGTCACGGGTCAGGGTGTGGATGACCGAATTGACCACCTTTCCGTCCTTTTCTCTGACGAGAGCCAGCTCACGGGAGCCGTTTTCAATGGTATAGATTCTCTTGTTGTCCGGTACGGTGGTCAGCACCCAGCCTGCCACGGTGGTTTTACCGGAGCTGGTGGCGCCCGCCACGCAGACCGAGATGCCGTAACGGACACAAAGGGATAAAAAGTCCAGCATAGGGTCTGTCGCCGTGCCGCTTCGGACAAAGTCCTCTTTTTTCATGCTCTGCGGGTTTACGATACGGATGGAGGCCGCCACACCCACATCCTCGTCCACAATGGGGCTTTTCAAGACGGCAATACGGATATTTTTACTGAGATGCCCCAACACGATGGGGCTGGCGTTATCCAAAACCATGCCGCTGATGTGGAGCATCCTTCGAATCACATTGACAGCGTGCTGGGGGCTTTCAAAGCGTTCCTCCAGCTTGACGGTGCGGCCGTCGGAATACTGCACCTCAATGTCTTTCCACGAATTGATGTCAATTTCCTCAATGCCGCTCCCGAAGATGTATTTGGTCAGAAATCCAAACTCCGCCATTTCGGTGTAGAGGGCGTCCGCCAGCTTGCCGCCGCTCATGCCGTTTACCGAGACACGGCGGTCCTGGACGTACTTGGTGATGTAGCGTTTGAGCTGCGCCTTGGCATCCTCGCCGCCTGCGGTGATGAGGGTGCTGTAATGTTCGGAAATGTACGCCTGCACATCGGCAAGAACCGAGGAAAAATCCTTGCCCTCGGTTTCAGGCGTGAAGAACAGCGTATGGGCGCGGTTTGCGCCCGCAAAATCCACCGGGCGGTTCAATGCGGAGTTTACTTTGCTATTCTCCGAATTAGGAACGACCGGAGCCGCGGACGGCTGGATCGGCGGCTGTTTTTTCTGCTCCGCCTGCGGCCTCTTTTTCTTTCCTGAAAATGCAGCGCCACTTCGCTTTTTGCCTAAACTCATACGGCAAACACCTCCTTTGCGATTTTTTCGATTTCTTTTCTAAACTGACGGCTGTCCTTTAAGGACAAATCCGCCAGCAGATTCCCGGCAAGGTACTGTTCCTCCAGCTCCGGCGAGTGGGTCAGGGTAAAGGCTACGGAGCCCAGCGCCTGTCCGATCTGCTCCCCGGCCTGCCGGGGCTTCACGTTCCCGGCAACCTTGTACTGCTTCTCCGCATCCCATTTGGAATCCCGGAGCAATGGGAGCTGACTGGAAAGATAGCTTACGGATTTCAGATCGGCGTTTGCAAGGCGCAGGACGCTGTCGGCCTCCATGAGCGCCACGGCGGAAAGGATGTCGTTGGCGATATAGCTGCCGCAGTCCGCCACCACGAAAGGGGCGATTTTTCGCAGATTATCCAGAAGTTCTTGTGCCTGAGTCTGCTCATAGGGCGGGTAGGTGTACTCGTTCTCACCCTTTTTCATGCCGAGGACGGTGAGGTATTTGTGCTTTTTCAGCGTCACCAGATTGTGCTTGATGAGCGGCTCCGTCACATGGGCGGCGGCAAGAATACTGCCCAGCGAATGCTCGCCCTGAAGCTCCGAGGGCGGGCAGATGCAGGGCAGCATGGGGGCGGTCATATCGCAGAGCAGAAGCACCACATTTTTCTTCCGGTCGGCAAGGTGCTTTGCAAGCTTCACGGCAGTGACGGTCTTTCCGCTGCCGGGGGAGCCCCAAACGGCAAGGATTCCTTCCTGCGGCTCCTGCTCCGGCGAGGCATCCTCCTTTGGCACTTGGCGGGTGAAGATGCCCTTTTTCTTAAAGTTCAGCATCACTGCACCTCGCTTTCCGCAGGCGCTTCGGATGCCGTGCTTTCCTCCGGTTCCTGAGATTCAGGAGCGCTGTCCTGCACCGGCTCCGCGGGATACAGTGCCGCAACGACCTTGTCCTGCGCCTCGATAAACTTGGCGCTGTTGGCGGGTGTGCCGCGGTAAACAAGGGACAGGTGGAGCTTGCCGTCCGATTCCAGCTCTGCCAGCACCTTGCTCTGTTCGGGGGATACCAGCAGGGTCACGGTTGCAGGAAGTTCTTTTTCATTCTCCGCCGAAGGCGAATCGGGTCCAGCGTCACGCTGGTTGGCGTCATAGCCGCTGCCTGCGGTGACGGCGATGACCTCCACATATTTCAGCTCGGCGGGGATCACGGTGGAACCCTGCTTTTTGTAATCCGGGGCGATCACCGACACAATATCGCCGCTTTCCAGCTTGCCGGACAGTCCGTTGGCAAAGCTCTTGATGGTGACCGACATGGCCTGCTTGGTGCCGTCCAGGTTGTACAGGTAGGTATTTTCTGCCGCCGGGGTGTCGGATAGCTTGGTGTTTAAGATATAGTCACCAACGGAAAGATCGGCGGTGGCGTACTTGCCCACGACGGATTCGCTCTGGCGGAGGACATTGTCCGGCAGTCCGAAGCCGCCCACTTCCGCGGTCTGCACCATCTCCTTGGTGATTTCCTCGCCTGCCTTGATTTCCTTCACGACGCGGACGATTTCGGTTTTCTGGCTGACCGACTGGTTAAACAGCGGCGTCACGCCGAAGCAGATAAGCAGGGACAAAAGAATGCAGATCACTCCGACCACCGTGCGGTTTTTGAAAAGGCTCATAGATTTTTCCTCCTTGATTTCATGGTGATTTTAGAAACTGGAGCTGTATCTGCGGTGTTTCACTGCTTTCACAGCCTTGGGGATCAGGGCGGCGGCCAGCGTAACGGCGGCGATACCGGCAGCGACGAGGGCCTTTTTTCTGCTGATATGGATTTTTTTCATGAGACAATTCCTCCTAAAATTTTTGAAATGGTTACGGCAAGAAAGCCGAGGGACAAAAACGGCGCCATAGGCAGAGATGCCTGTGACGCTTTCTGCGGCTCCAGCTTGCGAAGCCGTCTGATGAGCTGGTTTATGAGATAAAAAAAGAGGGATGCCGTCAGGCCGAGCAGCAGCCCGGCCGTGCATCCCACAAAGCCCAGCACCATGCCTGCGGCGGCTGTGAGCTTGATATCCCCGCCGCCGATGCCCTCCGGCTTGTACAGGGTGGCAATCAGCAGGGGCAGTGCCGCAAGGACGCCCAAAAGCCTGACGGGGCTGAAATCCATCAGCCCCGTCAATGCAATCATCAGGCAGATGCTATCCGGGATGATCCGCTTGCGGAGATCCCACACAGAAGCCGCCAGCAGCAGACAGAAAAAAAGCACCGCCCCAGCGATGCTATCAGCCTGCATAGTTGAACATTTCCTTGATGCGCTGCACAAGGGTTGGCAGCACCGTTTCCCCGAACAGGGCGTAGAGTCCCGCGAGGAGCAAAGCGCCCAAAACCACGGCAATCAGGATTTTGATCGCGGTGTCAATGTAGCCTTCCCCGCGGCTCCCGGAAAGGATGCGGCGGGTTCTGGCGGCGGTCATGACCGCCTTGCTTTTCAGCCTGTAAACGAGATGTTTCATGGATTTTTTCCTCCTATTCAAAGTGGTAGGTCACCGAGTAGGTGATGTTGCTCTTGTTGTACATGCAATTGTGGTTCGTGTAATAATAAAACTCCAGCTGCGTGTACACGCCTGCGCCGAGGGCACGGGTAAAGGTGATGCCGTTGGAGGTGGTACCGTAGTCCAGCTGATCCCACTGACCGGTCAACCTGTTATAGCCGCGTACCCTGCCGAAATCAGAACCGCTGTGCCCGTCAACGGGCGGCACGGTAAAGGTGTATTCCGTGATGGTGGCGCCTTCGATGCCGTTTTCCATGATGACGGAATCCGGGCCTGTGAGCGTCATGCCACCGCCGCCGTTGGAATCCGCCACAAAGAAAACGATAGCGGCCCACGGGGACTCGGCTCCTGCGGAATCCACCGCTTTGACACGCACCACGTTCTTTCCGCGAGGGTAGGTCTGGGTTTCGGCGTTTCTGCCCTCCCAAATCAGGGTGACGGAGTCGTCGTCCGGGTCTGAGCTGGCTGCCGTAATCGTAACCGGCGTTCCCGGTGCTACGCTGTTGCCGTTCGGCGTTCGGGTAATCACCGGCGCTGTCGGGGCGGAGTTTGACACGGTAAAAGTCTTGGACACCCACTCCGAATACAGCCCGGTTGCATCCTTGGCACGGACACGGATAGTGTGAGTGCCAACGGCGTAGTAGCCATCCGCCGCCTTGTTTTCCCACTCCAGCGTGGTGGCGTCACCGTCCGCATCGGCGGCTGTTGCGCTGATATTCACAAGGAATTTACCGTCCTTTGTTGTGCGGGTCGGGGTGGCAGTCAAGGTAACAGTGGGCACGGAGCTGGTGATGGTAAAGGTCTTTTCCGCCCAAGGGGAATACGCCCCGGCAATGTCCTTTGCACGAACTTTTACGGTATGGGTACCGGGCGCATAGTAGCCATCCGCCGCCTTGTTGTCCCACTCCAGCGTGGTCGCATCGTCGTCCGCATCGGTAGCTGTCGCGCTGATATTGACGAGGAACTTGCCATCTTTCACCGTGCGGGTCGGTTCGGCGGTCAGGGTAACGGTTGGCGCGGCATTGGTCACGGTAAAGGTCTTTTCTGTCCATGGCGAATATACTCCGGCAATGTCCTTTGCTCGGACTTTTACGGTATGGGTGCCGGGCGCATAATAACTGTCGGCCGCAGTATCCGCATATTCCAAGGTCACCGCATCCCCATCGGGGTCTGTGGCACTGGAGGTGATGTTCACAAGGAACTTGCCGTCCTTGGCGGTACGGGTGGGTGCGGCTTCTACCACAGGGGCATTCGGCGCGGTGTTGGTGACCGTGATGCGCTCCGAATGGGTGGTAACACGCCCTGCGCTGTCGGTCACGGAGGCGGTCAGGGTAAATGCGCCGGTATCGCGGATAGAGATTTTCCCGCCGTTGTTGCCGAGGGAACCCTGATACTGTGCGGGATTGCCAGCCTTTTGCAGTGTCCAAACCACGGTATAGCTACCAAGATACTGAACATCCTTTGCGGCAACTTCAAACTCTGTGCCATAGTGAACAGTCTGCGGCATGGTGAATGCGTACTGCACCACAGGAAGGATGCGAATGCTCTCACTGTGGGAATAGCTGCGTTTCAGGTAATCGGTCATGGTGGCGGTGAGAACATACTCACCGTCATCCTTGAAGGTGGTTTTGCCGCCCTGCGCGGTGAGTTCTCCGCTAAACGCCTCGGAGAGCGGAATGCTCTTGCCGTCCTTGCTGACGGACCACTCCACCGGCAGAACCTGATTGTTGCCGTGGGTTCTGAGGTCGATGGCGGTATCGGTATAGGCAAATTCGGGAAGCTCAAAGCCGATGGTCAGCACAGGCAGAACCTCGCATTTGTCATGGCTTTCGTACAGAAATACACGGCCGGTTTCATCGGTGACTCTGGCTGCCAGCTCATAGACACCGGCCCGTTTGAAGCGGATCGTGCCGCCGCCGTTTGTGAGCGTTCCGTCCACATAGGTCGGCCAGTCCTGAAATCCGTAGGTGTTGTCCACCAGCCATTCGACGGTGAGGCCGTCCAAATCAGTGGTTTCGGTTTTGACCGCAATATCCGTATCGGTGTGAACATACTCCGGCAGGCTGTAGCTGACGGCAGGCACAGGATACACCTTGAAGCCCTGCTCGTAGCGGTAGGTTCTGCCACCGTCGTCGGTGAATTCCGCTTTCAGAACATAGCTGCCCTTGGCATGAAACTTCAGCTCACCGCCGCTGTTGCCCAGCGTACCCTCCACCGCATCGGTGAGGGATACTTCTTTTCCGTCACGGAGCAGCGTCCAATTTGCGGTATGGCTGCCGATTTCCCCGAACACTGCCTCCACCATCACGGTGCTGTCGGTGTGGAAGATTTCCGGCAGATAGAAGCCCGCCGAACCTACCGGGTAGACGGTAATATGGGCGGTATCGGAAAACACTCTGCCGGTATCGTCGGTGACAGAGGCGGTCAGCGCATACACACCTTTTTCCTTGAATCGGATGCTACCGTCAGCAGGATTTCCTTCGATCCATGTGTCGGTTTCGGCAGGCTCGCCGTTCCGGGTCAGGGTGTAGGCCACTGTGAGGCCGTCCGTTTCTTTTGTTTCTGTCTTGAGCGCCACGGTTTTATCCGTATGAGAAACGGTTGGGAGTGTCAGCTTGACCTCCGCTACCGGGTAGACCGTGATGCTATCCTGTGCGGTGATAACCTTGCCCAGCTCATCCGTAATCGAGGCGGTCAGCTTGTATACGCCCTTTTCCTTGAACAGCACCGTGCCGCCGGTGGAATCCAGCGTTCCGGTGAGAGCCGTTTCGATATCGACGGCAGTGCCATCCTTTTCGAGCGACCATACCACCGCATTGGTACCGAGGTTTTCGGTCATCAGCTTCACCGCCACGGATTTGTCGGTATGGGTGGTTTCGGGCAGAGCGAACGCCGCCGTCACAACCGGGTAGATGCTGATGGTCTGCTCATGGGTCACCGTGACGCCCCGGCTGTTTTTGGCCGTGGCAATCAGGGTGATGCTGCCGGTCTGCATAAATTTCACTTTACCGCCGTTGTGGTCAAGGGTACCGTCTGTCAGCTCTGAAAGCTCGGCAGGCAGATCGTTTTTCAGGGCTGACCATGTCAAATCGCTTACATACCGGCTTTCCGGCTTGATTTCAATTTCATCGGCAGTATACGCGGTTTTGGGCAGTGTAAATGAAAACTGCGGGGCGGGAACATAGGAAGAACCGCCACCGGAACTGCTGCCGCCAGAACTGCCCCCGCCGGAATTCCCATCGGAGGGCTTATCCTCCGGCTTGGTGGGAACAGTCGGCTTGGGCGGTTCTTCCTTCTTGATTTTTTCTTTGGCCTTTTCCGTATCCACCAGCATTTCAAAGGCTTCGGCGCGGGTGGCCTTTCCGTCCGGCTTGACCGTGCCGTCCGGGTAGCCGTCTACGATACCGTATTCCTTGCCGGTGCAGATGCTGGATTTGTCCGATTCGGAAAGCGTATCGTCGTCGGAAAAGCCGGTGACGCAGGAGCAGGAGGCGTCATGCTCGCCCTTGCCGATGGCACGCACCAGCATGCGGATCATCTCCATGCGGGTGATGGGCTGATCCGGTAAAAACTTCGTGCCGAAATCGTCCTTTTGGATGATTCCCGCAATAATGAGCGCCTCAACATCCTGCTCCGACCAATGTCCGGCAATGTCGGTGAAGCGAAGGGTGACCTCGCTTTCCTCCGGCTCCGGCAGCTCCATGGTTCTGGCAACCAAGGCGGCGAATTCCCCTCTGGTGATGATTTCATCCGGGTGCGCCAGCCCGTCGGGGTAGCCGCTGATGACGCCTTTTTCCGTCAGGATCTGAATGGCTTCCTCCGCCCAATGCCCCTTGGCATCCTCAAAATACCGGTTTACCGCATAGGCGCTGCCCGCAAGCAGGGAAAGCACAAGGCAGACAGTGAGGGCAAGGCACAGCGGCCGTTTCATTTTCTTATTCATAAGCGCCTCCTACATTCCGCCCATGACGGGCTGACCTTGCTCCTGCTGGGCGGAGGATTCCTGTTTCTGCGCGGCGGTCTGCCCCTGGGTCAGCGTCTGCTGATAAGCGCCGAGGACCGCCTTGTCAAACTCTGCCTTGGCCTCCTTGGTGCAGGGAAAGCAGATATCCTTGTACTCGCCGTTTCCGGCCTTATAGCTTGGCATGGAGATAAACAGCCCTTTAGAGCCCTCCATAATTTTGATGCCCCGCACGGCAAAATCGCCGTAGACATTGACCGAGGCGGTGGCCTTGCAGCTGCCCTCCGGACGGATGGAGTGGATTTTCACATCGTACTTGGGTGCGGCCGGTGTCGTGTTCTTAGGCATGGTTTTTTCCTCCTTCACAAGATTTCCGGCACAGTTAACCGGCGTAGTTGAACATCTCCTTGATGCGCTCGGTCAGGGTGGGGAGCACCGTTTCCCCGAACAGGGCATACAGCCCCGCGAGGAGCAAAGCGCCCAAAACCACTGCAATCAGGATTTTGATCGCGGTGTCAATGTAGCCGTCCCCGGCATTCCCTGCGAGAATGGAGCGGCTTTTCACAGCAGCCGCACCGAGCTTGTTCTTCAGCTTGCAAAATAGACTTTTCATTTTGGCCTCCTTCATAAAATGAGGGCATGAAAAAAACAGCTTCTGGCTGTCTACATGCTCATGCCCATGGTTTGGGTTTGCTCCGGTTCCCCGAAGCTGATTTGTTGAAATCCGAAGCGGTCACAGTAGTGGAATTCGCTGCCCTCTGCGTCATACAGCTCCACCACATCGGACATGGACAGGGAGTGTCCGTCATAGCCAGGCGGGTGATTCACGTTGCACCTTGTGTAGATGGCTTCGAGATCGTTGGTGTCAAGCTGCCCGTCATAGGCGACCCGGTAATGCTCCCGGGACGGCTCTCCAAACTGCCGCACCGTTTCCTCATAGGAGATAAACTTCCTATACACGTCCGTCTCCGGCTTCAGCTGCCAGATGCGGACATTTTTCAGCGGTGCGGCGGACTCGTCCATGCCGCCCATCTGTTCTCCCGCAGCAAGTCGTTCCATCACGCCATCCGTCCACTGCGGGGTCAGGCTGCGGCTTTTGAGCCAGTTGGTCAGCTCATCGTTTCGGAAGATGCTGTCTACCACGGCTTTTTCTTTTTCTGTATATCCGGCCGGGTTTCCATAGTAGGAAATGAGGCCGTTTTTCAGGGTGATTCCCGGCATGATACCGCCTCCTTACTGCATTGTCATCCCTCCCATAGCGAAGGGCGCCTGCTCCTGTATTTCTGAGAGCTTTTCCTTTGCCCAATCGGGAAGATGGCTTTCGGCAAGCACTCCGGCAAAATCCGTCCTGTTCCAGCGGGTTTTCTTGCCGTCCGCAAGGTTTACGGCAAAGACAGCACGTCCGTTGGCTCCGACATGAGCGCCGAAGCCCCCAGTACACAGCCAGAGCTGATCCTGCACGGTCAGGCAGTTTTCTTTCAATACTTTGGGTGAAAGCACAACCACCTTACCCTCAAAATCCTGTTTTTCTGTGTCGGGCAGACAGTGCGTATGGTCAAACAGCCCAAGTGCCTGATATGCCCTGCGGTACTGGTTGACAAACCCGTCCAGCACGGCCGGGTGGCTGTCTACGGCAAAATCCAGATTGCGGTTACTGTACGAATCCTTGTCGGGCGGGATATACGTCTGCTTTGCCCAATCGTGGTTACCGCGAGAAAAACGCCCGTCATAATCCTTGCACTGCAAGCTGTTTGCCAGAACATAGGACACCCGGTGGTAGCCGAACTGGTTAAGGACGCTTTCGGCACAGTCACTTTTCAGATACATTCCGTCAAAACCCCGGCGAATCGCTTCTTCGATGGCATTCTTGCAGGCGATATTTTCCTTGTGGCTTGCCTTCCAATCATTTAACTCACCAAGCTGCTTAGCTTGGGCAAAGGAGTGGGGATAAACAGATGGGAACTTTTTATCTGCCATAGATGATTTCCTCCTGCATAATCAGCTCATCCAGCTCCGCAAGGCACATGCCGCTTTGGGCCAGCACTGCGAGAATGCCGGGCGGCACATCGGTAATATCCTGCTGGATATCGGCCTCTGTCACCGTGATTTCGCCGCTGTCCTCGTCTGAATAGGCGTCCAGCTTGGCATCCGCGGGGATACCCGCTTCCTCCAGCAGATAGCCGGGGATGCGGACAGTCTGGCTTTCATCCAGCAGATCATGGCAGAGAGAGCAAGCGGAAACGCATCCGGCAGGGCAGTCATCCTCGCAGCCCTCGCCGCAGTTGTCGCACAGTCCGCAGGCGGCGGCGAGAACGACGGTCAGATCCGAGGCGAGAGAGCTGAGACTCTGGATGGCGTTCGCAACCTCCAAGGCTGTCATTTTGTCCTTCAGAAACACAAGGGCGTTCTGTCCTGCATGAAGCTCCAGCGTGTCCTTTTCGGTGAAGCCGGAACGTTCGCAGGCATCGGCGGGGAGGCCGATTTGGGGCATTTGATTCTTTTTCATAAAAAGGGTTCCTCCAATCAAGTATTAATTTTGTTTTTCACGCAAGGCTGTGCCAAGGGCATTTTGGCTATTCCATGAAGCCACCTTCTCCGAACAGATTCAGCTGTGACGGCGCGTTTTTCTCGCGTTCGTGCAGATCGTAGTTGGCAATGAGGATTTCAGGAAACTGAGCCCCATTGTCATACCGCTGCTTGATGTTGTTAATGCGGGTAAAGGCTTCCGTCTGGATGCCCGGCGCGTCATAGAGGCCGCGGATAAACTCGCAGTCATTGTAGGACAGCAGGAATTTACCGTCGATCCGCAGCAGGGCATCCCGCAGACGGATATGGTCTTTTTCCGTGAAGCCGTCCTCGCCCACGTTTTTGTAGTAGCTTTCGGTTTCAAAATACGGCGGGTCGCAGTAGAAAAAGCTGACAGGGCGGTCATACTGCCCGATGAGCTTCTCAAAGTCCTTGTTTTCCACGACCACCTTGGCAAGCCGCCGGTGGGCCTGCTCAATGAGAGGGAAATTGCTGCGGATATCGTGGGGCTGGCTGCCGTAGCTGGTCAGCCCCGACGCATAGCTGTAGCGGATGAGCTGGTAAAACCATGCCGCTTTTTGCACATCCGACGCGGGGCTGTCACGGGCAAGAGCGTTTTTGATAAGCTCAAAATCCGCGCGGGAATTAAGGCAGTAGGCAAGCACCGCCATCAGCTCCTGCGGCTTCTCCCGCACACAGCGGTAGAGGTTCACCAGCAGACCATTGAAGTCGTTGTAGACCTCAAAATCGTTGCCGGGCAGCTTATGAAACAGCACCCAGCCGCCTCCGCCGAACACCTCAATGTACCGCTCATAATAGAGGGGAAACAGAGTGACGATCAGCTCCCGCAGGGATTTCTTGCCGCCGATCCAGGACATGAAGCTGTTCAGGAGTCATCACCTCCTTCCAGCGGCAGACGTATCTGCGAATCGTCAAAGGCCGCAAGGGAACGTCGGAGGCCGGTGATGGCGGCGCTGATCCCGCTGATGCGGTTTCTCATATGCCGGATGGTCAGGCGCACCTCCGCTTCGGTTTTCGCATAAAAGTACCCGTTCTGGTCGCTGGCAATGGGAACACCCTCACGGCGCAGGGCATTGACAAGGTCCCGCAGCTCCTTGCCTGAAATGTGGAATGAGTGTTCCAGCTCTCGGCTGATGACAGCGTTTTCCGCACCGTGGTGATACCGGCGCAGATGCTCTGCAAGCGGTTCTCTTTGCATGGGTCCTCCTTTCCGGCCGTTTCCCCGGAAAGAAAGGCAAAAAAGGGCGCAAAAAAACAGGGCCGCCTCCTGTATGGGGAAACGGCCCTGTTTTGATATTGGGTCTAAAAAAGCACAGGCATCTCTGCCTGCGCTACTTGATTACGCCAAGCTCTCTTAACACTGCCACGCAGTCCTTGGCGCCCTGAATGTATAGGTGTTTTTGAAATTTCACCTCCATATCTGAATTTTCGGTCAGGTAATTATCGATCCGGTCCTTTGTGTGCTGCGTAATCTCAGCACTGTTCTGAATGCTCGCGCTGAGTTCGATCAGTTCCCGTGCCAGTTCTTCCGACCGGGGGTCTGATTCCCTCATGGCGGAATACGCAAGCTGAAACCGCTCCGCCAGAGCCATATCCAGCAAGTCCATGAGCTTCTCGTCCATCTTCTTCGCCTCCCTTTAGCACAACACAATGCCACAGCTTCATGAGAATAGCTATACCAAAACCCAACAAAGATTTGCTATTTCATTTCCATGCCAAGGCTTTGGCTGGGCTGGTCGAGATATTGCTCCACAGTTCGCCCGGTAAGCGACCATAAAACACCGTATTCCGTGAGGGAAATCCCTTTTTCCTGAATCAATTTGCTGCCATATCCGTCAAGGTCTGCACTGGCAAACAGCTCGCTTTCCTGCTCAATGCAGTATTTGGAAAGCACAAAGCGTGCGTAGTCCGCAGGGTTAGCAGCCTCCCGGATAACAGAGAAGTCCTCTGACACAAGGGAAAGGTCGAGGGCTTCTTCCAAAGAAATATCACCGGGAGCTTCTCCCAGCATTGCCTTGTAGGATAAGATGTTGTGCTTATCATGGATGCGCCGTAGCTGTTCTGCCAGCTCATTGACCAGCCCATAGCAGTCACCCTCTGACGCATACAAAGCGTCGCTGATTTTTTCAGTTAAAATGGGCGCCATGCAGTCCTCCGACGAGAATGGACATTCCTCCGGGGAAGCCGCTCCAACAGCATCGACCGCCTGCAAAAGCGCCGCATCCCCGGCAGGGAGCTTGAGGAAGACAGCCGTGTCATTGTCATAGGCGGGATCGTTAAAATGCCCCTTGGTGATGCGGAGAAGCACGGCGTAATCCGTCTTTTCAAGGGTGCTGGCATCCCCGCTGTGGTATTCGGCGGCAATCTCGCCATTCTGCACCACATAGCCATGGGGTGTGAACACGCCGCCCTCACCCTCGCGCATCTCTCTGCCGATTTTGGCGAAGTCCAGATATTCGTAGACTTCATCCGATACCTTTTCCAGTGCCGGTACAAAATCATTATCCGCATAAAATTTGCCGAGAGATTGGTCGTCATGGGCTTCATAGGCAATCTGGCAATGCGCCGTGCTGTAGGTCATGTTGATGAGCCGCTCCACCGGGATGGGGGCGTATTGGGTCTGGACGGCATCCATCATCACCATGCCCTCGAAGCAGTCCAGCTCCCATGCACTCAGGGAAGACAGCCGCTGGGCGAGGTGATTCAGCTCATGCAGATTGGCATCGGGGGCGATAAACTGCGGCAGATAGTCCAGCTTGCAGCTTAAAATCTCCGCGGAATAGACGGTGTCCCCGGTAATTTTCGCTTTTTCCAACGCATCCGCCAGCTCATAGGGTGTGGCGGGGAGTGCGATTTCCGCCGAGGGGTTTGCGCCCGAAGGATTCCAGCGGCTGAGTTCCACTGTAAAAATTTTTTCTTTTCTGGCGTTAACGTTCATTTTGATACCTCCGATTGATTACTGCAATGCACATCAGGCAGTGACACAAAAACTGCTCCGTCGCACCACTATTTCATGGCGTTGTACAGCAGCTGTACCTTGGTTTGATCCGATACCTCCTGCCACATGGCCGGTTTAAACTGCCGGAGCCCGTATTGGCGATCTCCCTCAAAATATGCAAGGATGCCGATGTGGTCGGGGATCTCCCCGGCGATTCTGGCGGCAAGGGCTTTCGGCACGCAATAGTAATTTTCATTCCCATGAAAGTTATGGCCGTTTCTGCTTTTGAAATCCTGATAGGTGATTTTGACTTCAAAACAGGTGACCATCATCCCAATCCGCCAGTTATGGCACCGCAGGACGCAGCCATGGCATTTCTTTGCATTCTTATCTGTACTGCCGTCCCGAAAGCACCTTCCGAGTTCGTGCCGATACGCTGTCAAGCACGGTTCCTTTTCGGAAAAACGCTCCGCATCCAGAAGCCTGCAGAGATATTCCTCATCCTCGTAATAGTCCTCAAACCGGATGCTGTCTACAATCCCTGACGACGTCCATACCTCATCCGCCCACCGGACGGTGCGCTTTTCGGTATGCAGCCTTGGGCGGTAGTGGTGGGTAAGCGCCTTAATGCGTTTTGTTAATTCAGTTTCCATTGCTCACCTCACTTCCTGCATCATCCTTTCTGCGTTTCGCAATTTTTTGCATATCGGTTTTGAGGCAATCTCCCTCAGAGCTATAGCAAGTGAAGCCGTGGGACGGGTAAGGGCAGTTGCCGCAGCTGGGGAAGGGACCGTAAGGACGTTCGTCCGGTGATGTCCTGCCGAGAGTAGCGAGATTGTCCGAGTCGTAACAGGCAGTTTGTTTATTTCTCTTATAGCGTACCAACATGGTTATTCCTTTCCAGAAAACAAAAAAGGCCGGAGAATAGAGTACATTCCTGCACTCCGATTCTCCGGCCTTCTGATGCTTTCAATTTTAATGTGATTTTGGTGTATATTAAAAAAGGGCGCTAACCTTATCGGCTTTCATTCAGCCTTAAAAATCAGCGCCCTTTTTATTTTGAGCTTGTTTCTTTGATTGCATTTCGAGTGGCGCCCTTTTTCATTTCACTCTGTTCTGAAAAGGGCGCCATTCTTATTCGTTTTTACTTGTAGGTTTGAATCCTGCCTGAGTGAAGCTTTTACCCCAATAAATCTACGAAAAAAGAGCTTCCACTTTTCATCGTGGAAGCTCTCGAAAGGCTTGGATTTACTGGCTTTGTAAGCAATAAATCTATATTACCTTTTGTTTTTGGAGCTGCTGCCCGGATTCGAACCGGGGACCTCATCCTTACCAATTACTGTGGCGATAAAATGGAACGATACAACCCGAAACATGCATGCATTTTCAATGCCTTGTACTTCCTCATTTTCTTGCAGTTCATTCCAGTTGTCAGCAAATTATTAGCAAACACTTTTAAAAGCCCGCCTCAGAGGCAGGTATTTTTTTTACATTTTGTGAGTGCCCTCTCCCCCGAGGCCTACCGCTTGGCAAGCCTCAGGAGTCTCATTTTATTACCTGTTATACCAGGGCCGATGTGCACACTTTCCAATCGTATTATAGTCTTTCATTTACAGTCTACTGCAAAATGCTGACAACATTTTGACTACACAGCCATATTTTCGTACGTAAGTTACAACCTGGTGGTTAATATTTATGCATCATTTTTACAGCTGCTTTGCCTACGCCATTTATATCTACGATAAGGTTCGTAAGGTAAAATTCCAGCTATAGAATCTTTTATTTTCACATTTTTGACTGCAACCGCTTTAAGTGCACTCACAGAATCACTAAAGTCTACAAAAGCAAATCCTCTATATTCCTTTGTTTCTTCATCAATAGGAAGTCGCACTTTAGTGACAACTCCAAAAATAGACATTGCTGATTCTAAAATAGAATCAGCAACATTTTGAGGCAAATTATAAACATATACTTTATTCGAAGTCATCTTATCCTTTTCAATTTTATTTGGTGTCACTATTTTAAAACGACCGACATCTTGCTTTCTTTTTTTTGCTTCTCTAGCGATGTGGGCTGCCTCAGATGCTGATCGAATTTCTTTTAAAATATTACTTATTCGTAATGTAGTAACGCTTCTATCATAGAGATTTCGATCATCACTACCCAGGGCAGAATATATCAAAGATGGCGATAATTCTCGACTTTCCATGCCAGCGATAATAATACGCTTTTGATATGTATCCAAATCAAAATTATCAAATAATTTAAGCCAGGCAAGTTCCTTGTCCGAATAAATTGATTGATGATTCATAGATATTGTAAAGATTCCTTGTTCAGAGTTTACCTCAGGGGCTGCAAGCTCTTTTGACTTAAATAGCTCAAATATTCTTCTCATGCCTTCGCCTAATTCGCGCATGATCTTATTTTCTCTTAGTACCCTGGAAATATTTGTATTTCGTGACTCATGAACTCCCTTGCCAAGTCTTATATCTTCAATCGAGATTGTTGAAAGCAGTTCACCCGGGCTTTCAAATACGAGTTTATTTGCATAGATATAAACTGTCACTGGATTGTTTATAGAATAATCTCTATGCGCAATAGCATTTGTAAGCGCTTCAATACACGCATTCTCCGGATAAGAAAATGTCTGTTCAAACTTTGCATCTGTTCCAAATACTGTCTTTTGCGATAAGAATGGGCGCAACCTCTCCCATGCATCATTCAGCAAGGTAAAGATATTTCCCGTAATATATTCATCTGATATCACATTATATTTAGAACCTGGTAAAATTTCATCTCCTTCTACCTTTAGAATTCTCACTTGACACCTAGGAAACCACTTTGCAATATCAGACGCAAAAAGGAGAATTGCCGCTCTTTTAAGTCGAAGCCCACTTCCCCCATATTCTGCTAAATTTACCTGCTGAAGATACTGTTCAGGGGACATTCCCCTCAAGAACACATCAGCAATATGTTGAACAAGATTCAGATCTAGATCATTTACCGTCGCGCCATCTACAAAGGCTCTATCATATTCACGAGAAATAGTCTCTCTGCGTTCAAATTGAATTTCATCAAATGAGGCTGGCATTGAGCATTTGTCTTGTCGCTGCATGCAACGTCCATCTGGTAGCTGAAATATTTTTCTCGAACTTTTTAATACAGAAAAAAACAGTATCTTCTTATCTTCCAATTCTATTACTAAGCTCTGATTTAATGGCAGTGCTACTGAATCCAAAATATGCGTATTGATAGCATTAAGCATCTGACTAATCTCTTCATCGTTATGCATTAGCCCAGTTATAGTGCCATCGTCTTCGACTCCAATAAATAGTTCACCACCATCAGCATTAGTGAAAGCCACAAGAGCCTCACCAATTTCCTTACATATGGCTGCTACTCTTCTCGGTTTTTTATTATCTGGTCGTCCTTCCAGTGCTGTTTTAAATTCGCGAAAATGGGATTCACCAAGATTAATTGAATTTATAGCCCTCTGTTTAATCGTTAAAACGCTTTCCATAAATCCACCCCTTGTATTTCCAGCATTCGACAAATAATAGTAATTATACCACCGAACCATTTATTTACAACTCTATTCTTCGTTGTGCAATATATAACGACGGCTAGGAAATGACTAGCCGTCTTTATTTCTATTTAACTACTGGTGCCAGTCCAACCGCCTTAAGTTTAGCGTCAAAGCCACCGCCGCGGTAAACAAACACCAGCGTGCGTACCGAATTATGACTGAGGTTGATTACATCAGCGTTGCCGGTAGCATCGCTTCCGTCACCCTGGATAATGCCCGCCGTTATCAGCTTATCGATGGTCGGACGGAACTTTTCAGGCACGTCGGCCAGCTTTGCGTAGTAAACCATATCGTCATCCTCCTCTGTATTAAATTGGGGCCGCACAGCCCCCTTGATGTACTTGTTGGGTCGGTCACGGCGCTGAACCTGTCCACCATTCCCCTTACTAGCCCACACGAGTGAACCACGGTCACGCCATAAACGAGGGTTTTTTATTAATAATTTGTTCAAATGTTTTCTAGGCTGCTTTCAGTTTCAGGCGTTATCTTATATTTAACCTCAAGGCGCGCAAGTACGTTAAAGAGGATATCTTTTTTTCATTTTTTCTCTCAAACACAAGAACCCCCGCTCGAATAAAGGGCAGGGGGTTCTTGTGCTTTTATTTACTTGTCAGCAGCTTCCACAGCCGATGCAGGAAGATCACCATCTGTTCCCGCGTACAAGGCGCCTTGTAGCGCTTTGTGCCGTCGGCGTATCCGGTAAGGATGCCGTTGCTCTCCGCCCACTCCCGGGCCTCCTGGCTGGTGTCCGTGTCGCTCGGGGCCGCTGCAGCTTTTTCGCTCTCAACCTGTGCAATAATTTTTCTGACTGTTGCTTCGTCCATGTCGTCCTCGCTTTCTTTATATGCCGGCATCGCAGGCGGGTACTTCCCCGCCAGGATCATGCTGCTTGTATACTTCCCGTTTGCATCCCACTGGATGTGCGGTTTGTCCGGGAAGCTTGTCCAATCCGCGCCGCAGGTGAAGCCCATCTTCCGGGCAATCGCCAACACGGTTTTCCAGAATGCCGCGTCGTTGTACTCCTGGCCCTTAATATTCTGGCAGATATCAAAGGCCAGGCCCGCCTTTACGGAATGGAACGTGGGGCGAGTGGCGGTCTTCGCGGCCAGTCCATTTGCCGCGCAGTATTGCTGGTACTCATCGTCCCGCACGGTGCCGGTCACAAGAACGGAGTATCCGGCCGCCGCGCAGAGCGTGATGAACGTCCTGCAGTTTTCCTCCACGTCATCCCGCAGCAGGGAAATGTCCCGACTGTTAAGCATTGGAATTGCTCCCTGAGGTGTCCGACTTGGACACGCTGTCCCCTATCAGCGCCCCTACCTGGCCCGCTGCGCTCTTGCCGCTCTTCACCGCCGTGATAATTATTGCAATCAGATTGTCGTATCCGAAGATAGCACCGTAGGCCACCAGGATGCCCAGGACCACCGCAGCCGCCACCATGTACCACACGACGGCAATGCTGACAATCTTCGCATACGCAAGGAACACAACCACTGCGGTGACGATGGACACAATGACGGCCAGGAGCTTAGTATCAATCTTGCTCCAGGTGAACTGCTTCATGATCTGCACGATGATCTGCACGAATGCGATCATCAGAGCCAGCGCAATGAGAGCGCCGACGCTGTAAGTAATGATGTTTTCCATGGTATGTACTCCTCTCAAATATCCGGTTCATCCGGTTTGATTGCCATATCGTAAGTAATGCCGCCCTTGGTATTCTCCGCTTTGCTCTTGTCCGTGATAAAAGCCAGTACCACCGCGTTGCCCGCCTGACAGAGCGTAATCAAGGCCGTCAGCGGGTACATTGCCCCGGTAAAGTCTCGCAGGATGCACATGCGCATCAGGTACAGTGTCACGGCAGATACCACCGTGGTAAGACCTAACATCCACATTGCAGTTACCTTGCTGGCCGTCAGCCATTTCTTTCTCATTACGAAATCCCCACCTTTGCCAGAGCGTAGCCGATAACAGCAGCCATCACAAGATAAACCGCCTTTTCCACAAGCCCCTCCCACCGCTTCCGGGGGACGCTCTCCAGCGTGTCCACTTTGCTGGTGAGCCCATTGATGCTCTTTTCCATGCTGTCCTGCTTGGTTGCCAGCACTTCCACCGCCGTGGCCAGACGGTTCAGCACGTCATACTTCCCCTCGAGCTCGTCCAACCGATGGGTGTTGGACTTGGACCGCTGGTCGATTTCCGCCACCTTTACTTCCAATTCCGAATGCTCCATTCGCCGCCTCCCTAAATCAGTCTATATCGCGGCCGCTCTCCGCCGCCCAGCCAGTAGTCCATCCAGTCAAACAGAACGATCATCGCCCCGGCCAGCAGGCACCACAGCAGCGTAAACTTCGGGCAAATCTGGCCCCAGAGATTACCCCACTTCCAGGAGTAGTCCCACACGTCAAGCCCCAGCCAGACGTTGAGCACCAGCCCCACCAGCAGCTCCATGCCCGTGACCGTCAGCCCGCCCAGGATGGACTGAAGCAACAGTGGCGTGTCCCACGGCATGCGGTTGTTGGCCAGATCCAACGGGATGCACAGCGCCGCCGCCAGGAGCACCATGCTCCAGTGGGTATGCCCGCGCCAGAGGACCTCTAGTAGGCCGTAGACCGTCCCTCCGGCAATCCACCGGAGTATGTGATTAAGCACTCGCCGCATTGATAATCGCCTCCATGTTGGCTTTAAGGTCGTCCGGCAGCGCGGCCCCGTAGGTGATGCCCGACAACTCTTCCGCCGTCGCAGCCCGCCGGGCCCAGGTCAGCAGGTGGTTGCACAGCGTGGTGTGATACAGGATGTACTGCACAGCCGCTTTGCCCATGGCCAGGATGTCCGCCGCCGCGTAGATCTTGCACAGCTCGCCGTCCAGGTGGTAGGGGTAACCGGCAGCCCCGGCCTGCACCGCCGCCTGGGCCGTGGACAGGTTGATCTGATCCTCCGCCGTCAGGCTGATGTGGCCGGTGGTGCCGTCAGCCAGTGTCACATCACAGCCTCCGGTGATGACCGTCTGTGCCGCCGCGTCCAGCTCGGCCAGCTTTGCAGTGCGGACGGCCTCCAGATTTGGAGTCTGTGTAGCCTGCCACGTCTGATACGCCGCATCATCACCGGTTATCGTGATCACAACGCCATCCTCGATGGTCGGCGTCACGAAGCCCGCGTGTGTCTGCATGGCGCTGGTGTTGCAATCGTCCGCAATCTGATAGAAGCCATCAGGCGGTGTCACCTCTTCCCATAACTGGATTGGAGGATACGCGCCGCTCTCATTTGGGGTCGTTCTGATAATTTGCATAATTCACTCCTTATCCGATAGCCGTATAGTAGTACTGCTGGCCGGAATAATTTAACTGTTCAGTGGCGTTCCTGTTGTTGTACCACGAAAATGTTTTGTTGTTTACGCTGTAAGTGTCTTGCGCATTGTCACCTGAATATCCTACAAAAGCATTAACAAGCCCATTGTGCCAAAGTTTCCAATTTGATAATGTTATGGTGTCCCCATAACCGTTTGTCATAGTGGAAGCGGTTATATAAATCAGTTTTGGTACAAATGGAAACGTTAAACTGTTTTTGTTCCCACTGCCGTACGTCCCCGTGCCGGTATAGGAGCCCGTGGCAATTTGCATGCCAGTCGCCGTTCCTTCCAGCGTCTGCAATGCCCCACTGACCAGCCGCACCAGCGTTGAATCCAGCGTCACGCCGCCGATCTGTCCAGCACTGGTCACGTTGCCGTGGGTATGGGATGCTGCAGCCGCTCCCACGTCCGCTGCAGTCAGCACATCCGTTCCTCCGATGGCGTGGCTACTCTTATGGGCCGTCGGTGCAAAACTGGACGGTCTGCCCGTGATGGTGCCCCACGCGTGGGAATGATTAGCTGCCGCAAACAAGTTTTTGATTGCGCTCCACAGCACCAGCTTGGTCTTGCTGCCGTCTGCGCTGTCCACCACCGGCACCTTGTCCGCATCCGCCGGCGCGGCCTTGGCCGCCTGAGCCTTGAGCGCCTGTGTGTCCAGCTTCTGAAAGTTCTGGCCGAGGACTGCCACGTCGGCATAATCGTTACTCTCCGGCAGGCTCAGCCCCAGATTGTCGGTGGTCGTCATGTCAGGTCACTCTCCTTTACTTGCGCCCAGGTGCCGGCTGCCAGCTCCCCCCAGGTGTGGGATTTCACCGCGTCCCAGGTATTGTAGATGATGATGTAATCCCAGTGCAGGTGTGCCGGCACGATCTCCCGCAGGGCCGCCGTCAGATCATCCATATTGGGCGGGATGCCGACGGTACCCACAAACTTGATGTCAAGACCGTACTGCGCCGGGTGTTCGGTCACCTCCACAGCGCCGTTGGAATAACTCTCCGCCACGTTCTGGATCAGCGCCACGGTGGTGGTGCCCGCGCCCCGCAGCTTGGCCTTGACGCGGCTGCGTCGGTAGCTGATGGCCTTGTCTACCTCCACCGGGATGCCCAGCGTCTGCTCCCAGTATTTCAGCCCCCAGGTGGCGGTGTCCACGCATAGCTGCTCCACCAGCCCGTCCCGGGCGTTCCACAGCGCCGCCCTCTCTGGCTCCAGGGCGCTCTGGATGTCGGTAAACTGGGGAGATCCGGCGTAAAAATCCGGATACCGTGCAATCAGCATCATGATACCGTCACCCCCGTCAGCACCGGCACCTCATCCGCCGCGATCGTGATGTTTGCGGTGGCCCCGTCCACGGTTAGGGCCGTGTAGTCCTTGACTCCGGGGATGCTCAGCAGCAGATAGGAGATCCGGTTGTAGGACACCGTGTAGGTCTTGCCCGCCATGGTGTCAAAGTCCAAATCGATGGTATCCGCGAAAGCAGTGGATACCATCTGCGACAGATAGCTCTCCATGGCCGCCTGCAGCAACACCTGCACAACGGCCAGCGTCGTGGTACCGTCGATGGTCACCGTGGCCACCACGGCGAGATTGTGGGCTGCGGCCGATACCACGGTCACCATCGGCCCCACGGGCCGCTGCGTGGCGATGTAGGCCGCAGCGGCCGCCCGCACGGTCTCATCCACCGGCTCCATGTCCCCGGATGCCAGGATCACCTTGACCGTCCCGGGCCCGTCCCACTTGCTGACGATCCGGGCCGCACCCACGCCGTCCACACTCTCCGCCCACTGCTGATAGTGATACGGATTGCCGGAGGTCGGTGCCCGGCGCATCTGATTGAGATACCGGGACAGCAGCCCAGTGTCTGTTTCGGCGTCGGTACCGCCGGTGGCCGTGCCGTTGGAAAAGCCGGCCACGCCGCTGTAATTGGTCAGAGCGGCTGTGATCTCCCCGGCGCTGATGTTGTACTCGTCGCCCACGTTCTCAGCCGTGAGCGTCCCTGTGGCCGTTCCTGCGGCGATGGTGACTGCCGCGTTAAGAGTGTAGGCAAGCCCCGTCTGGCTGTAATACACAGCCCCTGCGGGCACCGTGGCACCGTCGGTGCCGGTAAACGTGATGGAGCAGGTCGCCCGGGTTCCGGATTTGCGGGAGACGGCAAAGGCGGCCGCCTGCTGATCGATATACTCCCCGGACGTGTCGTCCAGGTAGAACATGGGCAGCAGCGCCGCGATGCTGTGGTAGCAGTTGCACAGTTCCAGAGCCAGAGCGGAGATCACATCATTGGTAAAGCTGCCCTCCCGGGTCTGCAGATCGGTTGTGAACCTCCCCAGGATACGCTGCTTGAGATCTTCTGCTGTGATGGTGCCCATCTCGTCGATGGTGATGATATCAGCCACTGATCGTTACCTCCCCGTAAATGGTGTTGACGGTGGCGCTGATGGTCAGCGTCTCCCCGGCAAAGGATACGGCGATTTTGTCCACAGATGAGACGTAGGGATTGACCTCCAGCGCCTCCTTGACATACCGGGCCGCCTCGCTCTGCTTGACGTCGATGGTGTACGCCTGTCCGATCAGACTCTCCGCCTCGCATCCGTAGTCCCAGGTGTAAATTTCATGCCGGAAGCGCACCGTGTGCAGCGCTTTCCAGCACCAGACCTTGACCGCCTCGGCCCCGGTCACCTCCACCGGCTTTCCTCCGGAGAAGATTGGCCGGTTGCTGCCATAGTCCCAGGCGATTTCCCGGCAAAGGGGCAGGCTTTCGGAGACGGGTGTCTCCGCCTCCGGCTGGATGATAGGAAAAATCTGCGTCATGTCGCCTGCACCACCTTGTCAATGAGATAAAAGGTCTGATTGTCGTTCGTCAGCAGAAGCACCGTGTCACCGGCTTGCAGTACGGGCTTCCGCACCGTCAGCACAGCCTCGCTGCCATCTACCGCTCCGGTGGCGCAAGTCAGGCCGGACAGCGCTACCGGCTCCGTGTGCCCCTGCAGCAGCCGGGCACTGATGTACACACGCTCCGCCTCCTGGGTCGTCCCGGCCACGTCCACCGTGAAGGGGCTGGTGGAAAGGACGGTGCCCGGCGTGATCCGGAGAGCGCCCTCTTGCGCGGCCCCGGCCCCTTCGGTACGTATCATGCGGCGCAGCCGGCTGTACGGATCACCCTGCATCGTCCTCCCCCTTCCCGGTGTCCGATTCGGACACCATTATGTTGTCGGGACACTGCCGGCCTCCTGCTCGTCCATCAGGTTGCGGAAGTCCAGCGTCAGCTTGGCCTGATAGATCCCGTTTTGCTTGGTGTGGCTGTCCGATAGAATCCAGAAAAGCCCGTCCGTGCCTGTCACCGGCTCATGAACCACCACCGTGTTGCCGGTGATCAGCTTGACGTTGCCAATGCACTCCGCCGTGATGGTGGTCTTGATGCCGTTGTCCTCCAGGAGCTGCTTGGCGGTCTTTCCGGCGTCCTCGCCCTTGGTGGCCTTGATTGCCTCCTCCATCAGCCCATACAGGGCCGCATAACCCTCCGCGCTCTTGTAGGTGGCAATCCGTTTGTAGTCGTCATTGTAGACAGCCACGGAGTTGATCATGTCTGCGATGGAGTCCGTGCTGCTGCATCGCAACAGGTTGTTTCCGGGGATCAGCCGCAGGGTGTCCGCCGTCTTTTCCTTCACGATCACGTTCAGGAGATCACCGGTGAACCGCACCTGGTACTTTTTCCCCGTCTGATCCGCCGCCAGGGTGTACATCGTCTGAATCACCTGATAGATGGAGCTGCCCAGGAAGTTCCGGCTCAGCGCCACGCCGGTGGCTGCCAGGGTTCCGACAGATACCCCATACTGCCGGCACAGCTGCCGGGCGATGGCCTCCGGCGTCTGCTTGCGCACGGCCAGATACACCTTGTTGCGTTTCAGGTAGATTCCCCGGTCATACGCCACCGGGGAGAGGAACTGCTGGGAGCTGTCCCTGCCCCGCTCGAAGATCCGGCCGGAGAACAGCATGTCGGTATCACGGTACAGCCGCACCGCGCCGCCCAGCTCGCACAGTGCATCCGGCAGGATGTCGGCGGTCATCTGCCGGGCGCAGTCCGTATAGCTCCCGGACCAGGTGAGGGACTTGAGATAGTCTGTGATATCCGCCGACCTGGTCCCGTCCAGGCTCCAGGAGCGCAGGCGGAAGGCGTCATCAAATGCCATGTCCCGCCTCCTTACAGTTTGCTCTTGTCCGGGATGATAACCCGCTGGCCCACCCGGATCAGATTGGCGTTTTTGATGCTGTTGAACTTGGCCAGCTTGGGATACAGCGCCCCGTCCCCGTAATACTTGCGGCAGATGCTCCACAGCGTCTCCCCAGATACCACGATGTGGACGGTGGTGGCCTTGGCCGATGTAGCGGTCACCCGCCCCGTGTTTCCGGTGGAGGTCTTTTCCGTGGTCTCCACGCCCAAGTAGCGGTAGCGCCGGAACGTCAGTTTTACTGTGACGTCGTTGGTGCCGTCGTATTCGCCATAGATCACCGGCCCCAGCAGCACGGGATAGGTCACCGACGTGCCCGGGATAATAAGCCGCAGCACAGTTTTTGCAAGGCTCCAGCCCACCATCTTTTCCACCACCGTGTAGGGGTCACCGATCCACCCGGCGTCCGCGTAGCTCCGGCCCTCGGCCGGAAGCAAAAATTCCATCTGCTGGTCAAATAGTTTTTCCAGCCCGGGCAGGTTCACCTCGCCGGTCTGGGCCATGTCCAGCGTCTCCACATTCCGGCCGGATTCAAATTCAAATTGAGTCGGCGTGACGGGCAGCAGCACCGCCTCGCCGGTATTGGTGTTGATCAGAGTGATGCTGCGCAGCATGTTCCTGCCTCCTTATCCCTCCGCCGCAAGAGCCTTTTGCTCCAACTTATTGGCAAGAGCCTCCGCAATGGCGTCGATGTCGCTGTCCTGGCGCACATTGAAAACATTGCCGGTCACGGTGACCGACGGTGTACTCTTCCCGGTTCGCCGCTGCCGGGCCTCCGACGCCGTCAGCACCTGCTCGCCCTCGTGCAGGATCGACGGGTACCCGTTGTACGGGACGTAGGAAAGGCCAAAGGCGGTGCTGTTGCCAGAGACGGAAATGTCTCCCATATTTGTATCGTCGTTGCTGCCAGTATAGGAATTTCGTCCTTTGCTCTGAGTCTGATTGAGATCCCATGTGTCACGCCAGGCCTCCAGCACTGTTACGATGCTGGCCACGCCGCTGGCAGTATCCAAAGCTGACTGATCCCACACGTCCAGTTTTGTGTTGGCATCCTGGGATGATGAGGCCAGCGCCTCCGCCTGAGACATGATGCTGTCCATCTTGGCCCCGGCTTCCATACGTCCCTGCTCGTCGCCGGTGCGGTACTCCTCCGAAGCTTGCAGATAGTCGCTGCGCAGCTCCGAAATCTTGTCCAGCGTCCCCTCGTCGGAGACCTCCTTGGCAGAATCCCCATTAAAAACGCCGCCTATCACGTCCTGGTAAATCTGCGCCTCAATGTTGGCCTTGGTTCCCTTTGCTTCTCCAATAATGGCATTCACGGATTCCAGCTTTGCGCCCAGATTGCCGCTGAGGGCATCAATCTGGTTCTGTAGGCCGCTTGAATAGGTAGTGTTGTAGCCCTCGCCCTGAGCGTTCTGGACCTCCTGCTGCAGGCCCTCCAAGGTGGAGGTCAACCCTGCAAAGGTCTGGGATTGCTTCTCCATCATGCCGTTGTAGGTATTTTCCATCTCCTTCAGGATGATGGAAGAGGCATCCGCGCCGGAAATTTTACCGCCGGAAACACGTTTGTTGAGCTCCGTCGACGAGATCCCGTAATAGTCCTGCAGCATCTGATTGGCGTTGATGCCCTTCAGACGCAGCTGCTTCAGGCGCATGGAGTCCAGCGTGTCGCTGGTGCCCATATAGCCGAGGATCTGCGCCACAGAATCCATGTCAGACGTGGACATGGACAGCGCAGAACCGGTGTCGCCGATGGTTTTCAGCGTTCCCATGATGTTGCTCTGGTCGTAGCCGTAGACGGAGAGCGTTTTTGCGATCTGCGTCAGGTCGTTGTATAAATACGGTGTGCTGTTGGCCATGGTTTTGATACTGCCAAGGACGGAGTCCGCCGCCGCAGAGCTGCCCAGCAGTGTAGCGAAGGAAAGCTTATCCTGCTGCCTCTGTGCCGCTGTGGATGAGCCGGAAGTCAGACCGTTGGCTGAATTTGCTTCCGCTGTCTGCGTCAATCCCTGGGCGTAGGACTGCATGGCGGTGTCCTTGCTGCTCTCGTTGGAAGTGACGCCCTCCAGCAAACCACTCGCAGCGCCCACGGCCGCACCGATGGGAATTCCTATCCCCCCAGGTATCATGGAGCCGATGGCTGCCCCGGAAATAGCGTTTCCAAGCACACTGGACAGCACGTTCCCCGTCTGACTGTCAAAGGTGCTGGAGATCATGTAATTCGCGTACTGCTGGACGCTCTGGCCCACCATTTGGCCGAGACCTGCGCGGGCAAGAGCTGTAAACGCGCCGCCAGACCCATCAGAAATGCTGGACCTTGTCCCATCCGCCAGCTTGCGGGATTCTTCCTGAAGGGAACGTATCTCCTTTCGGGTGTCGGAAGAACCGTCCCGGAAGGTCTTCATCTGATCGGACAGGCTCTTGTACTGATAGGTGGCATTGTTCAGGTTGGTCTTATTTTCCTCGGTTGCCGCCTCCTTGTAGGCTGCGGTGGCATCCTTAACGGCTTTTTTCGCGTCTACCAACTGTGAATTTAACGTGGAATAGGATTTGTTCAGGGCGTTGTTTTTCTCCTGAAGCGCCTGAATTTTGCCGCTCAGCTCATCAAAATCGCGGCCCAGGGACTTTCCGTTGGCCTGGATCGACTTCATGGACGGTGAAATCTCGTCCTTCGCGTTCAGTACGATGGATGCGGACACCGATCATCACCTCCCCGGTCGGTGCTCAAATTCAAAGGAGGACAGGGCCGCGATCAGGTCGCGCTCTCCGGATGGAAGCAGGTACCATCGACTTGGCTCCCATCCCTTGACGTGAAACAGGTAATAGATCACGTCAAGCTCCGGATCGCGGTCTTCCCCGCCCTCCTCTAAGCGTTTTTTACTTCTTGGATGGTCTGCTGCCGGTACCCGGTCAGACGGTCGATCTCAAAGGCAATCGCCTTGATCTCCCCGGGATTGAGCATAGACGTGACCACATCAGCCGGTGTCACAATTCCCTTCTCCGGGCGCAGGAGTTTCTCATCTCGGAAATTTGGGTCACTGCAGCCTTCCAGGATCTCCTGCACGGGGATGTCCTTCGGGTCCATGTCCAGAATCGTCTGGACCTTATTGTAAGAGATTGCACGCAGGGTGAAAATGGCGTCACCGCTTAACTCCTGGGAGAGACGTTTCACCATAAATTTTTTCTCTGGAAGTTTCTTGCGCACGTCGGGCAAATCTGCCCTCAAAAGCCGGTCTAACAATTCACTCATATTACGCCACCACCTTGTCCAGATATTTGTATCCGGTGGCCTGAAAGGGGATCGTCACAGAACCAGCCTTGGCCGCCGCCCAGTCCGCCAGCGTCTGTTCGTCATAGCTGACGCCGTACGCCGCAACCCGTTCCGCGCCGTAGGCGTCTGGGTCGTCCAGAGCGCCCACCAGCGTGTGGCGTACATCATGCCCGGACATAGCGGAGTCGGAGTCATGTGCACCCCTGGTGTACACCTTGTCCAGCGTCATGGAGCCGGTGATCTTCACGCTGATCAGCTTCCGGTCCGTGGCCATCTGGCCGCAGCGGTTTTTGTCCTCAAAATTCTTGGCAATCTTCAGCTGAAACGCGGTGCATTCCGCAATCAGATTCCCGTCCTCCCACAGCTGTCCGTGGGTGCCATTCATGATCCTTGCCGCACTGCTCATAATTCGTTCCCCCTTACATGGTGATGGCCATCTTGATATCTTCGATGGCGTTGATGGGCTTCAGCGTGATGGCGATAAACACCTGTGTGCCGGTGTTGGCCTGCTTGATCTGCTGCTCCGTCATAGAGCTGGTGTCCGTCCCCTGGCTCTGCAGGCAGGCTTCCTGGGCGTCTACGTCGATGCCGCAGGTGAAGTCGGATTCAATCAGACCGCCGTCTGCCAGCGTTTGCAGATAGTCCTGGATGGCGGAGACCAGCAGCTGCTTGTTCGCGTAGGTATTGGAATACTTGCCAATGTAGCTGTCCTGGGCCGCCTTGCGCAGGTCGTGGTCGACCATATCAAGCAGCTCCACGATCTTGATGTACTTCCAGTCGTCACCCTTTGCGGTTGTGGTGGTCTGGAAGCTGTTCACGGCCCGGCCGGTTTTCACCTTCTCGCCGTCCCACCACCAGAGGAATTTACCGGCACCCACGGCGGTGTCCATCTCCGTCTGGGTCAGCCGCTCCACGTCCTCCACTTCACTCATGGGGGCATAGGTGGCGGAGATCGTCATGGGCGTTCCCGCCAGCAGGCCGGCCACCCGGCCGCAGTAGGCCGCCGCGTCAAAGGTGTCGTCACCCACCACGCTTCCAGCCGTGGTGACGTTGATAATCGCGGGATCATCTGCCGCCACGTTGGGCAGCACGGCCTTGTAAATGGCGTGGTTGCTGGTTCGCTGCGCCAGCGTCCAGGTCTTCAGCGCCGCCGCCTCGGCCGCCGACAGGTCGGCAGGGCCGGCCAGGTAGTCAAAGGACTGGGTGGCCAGCCAGGTGAGGGCGGCGCTGTCCGCCGCAATCACGCCATCCGCCGCCAGAACGTAAAGCAGCACCTTCTGGGGCGGATTCACGTATCCCAGGAAGGTCCGTTTCACCGCCGCCTGATTGGCGGCCCCCAGGGCGGAGGGGATCTGCTTGCTGGATGCCAGGGAGTAGGACTTGCCGGCCAGCGCGGCATCCCGCAGGATCAGCGCCACCACGCCCTTCTGGCTGCGGGCAATCGCGGTGCTGGCCGCCTCGGAAAAGGTAATGGTTACGCTCGGCATGGTCAAAGTGCTCATTCCGTTGCCTCCTTTAATTTCATTTGCAGCTGCTCCATGATGGGCAGCGTCTCCGACGGCTGGAACTCACTGCGGTCAAACGCGCAGGAAAGCACCACCGTCGTCTCGGTAAAATCAAAATTGTGCGCCGTCTGGATGCTCTCCACCCGGGGTGCCCGGTCCCCGACGCGCAGGAAACCGGAGCCAAATACCCAACCCACAATGGTCATTGTCCGGAAATCCAGCAGGGCAGTGTCAGAGTTGTGGTAGTCATCCACCGGTACAAAGTCCGTGACCTTGTAGGTAAACAGCAGCGTGATGACGTTGGGTGCTATCGCCCCGGCGCGGATGCCGGCCAGCTCCACCAGATTGCTGGGACGCTTAAAATTCTTCGGCGTCACGTTTTCATAGATCTGCTCACCCGGAAACTGCTCCGCCAGCTCAGCCTTGATGGCCGTCATAAAATCATCCGGTGTAATCATCACTTAATCTCCCCAATCTCCGCCGAGGGCCTCGTCCATGGCGTTTTCCCAGTAGGTCAGCCCCTTTTCAGCTGCGTGGATAGCAATTGATTCGGCATGCAGTTTAGTTGTGGAGTAAAATTGATAACCGCGGACATACATCCCGTTCCCTCGGATTCGCGGTTGATAGCGTAACGCACGGCCGGAAGGCTCGCGAACCCCGTGGCCGTGGTCCAGTGAATTGGTAATCACATAGACTGCATCGTCTTCCCCGCCATCCGGGGAAACGGCAACATAACCGTTGTTGCTTCCAATGCGCATATCCTGCCACATTTTAACCCGCCCGAAAGTATCATGGACACCCTGGGCAGTGATCTGACGCTGGGCCTCCAACAGCAGAGCTTTTCCGGCTTCAAACAGCGCCGTATGCTTTGCTTCCGGAACTAGATTCAGGAGCTTTTGCCATGACTTTGCGCTCCAAAAATCATTCCAGCGGGACTGATCCAAACCGCCCATTACACATCCGCCCTTCTGCTGATCTCGTACTCGTTTTTGTACTCGTCCAGCTCGTGTGCCACCTGCACCTCGTAGCTTTTCATCCCGCAGCGCACCAGGGAGCCAAGCGTCAGCGTGATCTCCTTGGGCACCACCAGCACCAGCGTCTCGGTTGTGATCGCCATCGGTTCCCGCTGATCATGACCCAGATACTTCTCCGTCAGGATGCCCGGAAACAGATATCCCGGGTTGTCCTGATTGTCCACATCCTTCCGGCAGGTCACCGTGTCGCACAGCGCGGCCTGGACAGTACTGTGCAGGCCGTCCCCGGCCGGCACAATGGAGGTCAGAAAACAAAACCTCCCATTCCAGCGGATTGCGCGGAACAATGACAGCTTGGGATTGGCCCACATGGTGAAGGTGACGCCCCTCGCGCCGATGCCCACGGAGGAAAACAGGTTGCTTTTGGTGTCCGGTTCCGCCGCCGCCCATGCCGTATAAAGCGGTTCCCATGTATAGGCGTTCTCAATTTCATCATGGGACAGCTGCAGCACCTGCGCCCGCTGATTCATCGCGCCCACACTTGCCATCGGTCAGGAACTCCCTTCTGTTCCCGCACTGGTGTCCGATTCGGACACCAGTGCGGACATCTTCAGTTGATTCATCAGGCGGCGAAAGCCGGGCGGCTCCTTGATCCGGTCGTCATCCTCACTCTCGTCGCCGGTGCGGCGCATCGGATCATACCATTGCAGCACCAGGGAGTTCACCGCCAGGTCATAGCGGTTTTGGTTTGCCGTCACCCGAGTCACACCGGCGTCAGTCATATACTCCACCGCCGCGTCGTACAGCGTTGAAATCGTCGCCGTGACCGCCGTATTATCCGCGAATTCCTCCAGGTGGCAGTACCGCAGCAGCGCCGTCAGCCGCTCCGAATTATCCGTCAACCCGGCCATGGCTTAGCCCTGCACGGGGACGGTCGCCACACAGATCCCGTCCTGCACGATCAAGTTTCCACCCACCATGACGTCGCCCAAAATAGTTTTCAGGCGCTGAGCGGCTTTATAGCTTTCGTCCACGCGAATGGAGTAGGGCCCGAACAGACCCAGCTCAAAGTTAAAGGGATCACCGTACAGCATGGTCTGGACGGCACTGGCACCCTGGGCCGCACCCGTCAGCTTGGTCAGGGCGCTGCCGATGGTATAGGGGATGATGTAGCCGCCGTCAGAAATCATTCCGGTGTTGGCATTGCCCGCGTCGGGGGTGATTTTAAACAGCCGCTTGTGCTCATTGGTGCCCTTAAATTCCCCGATCGTCTTGAGATCCGCCTTATTGAGGTAGAGCCTGGCGTTGCCTCCGGTTTCCTCATCGCCGCCGTACCCGAAGTACATTTCCATCAGCACGTCCTCATTAAAGGTGGTGACGTTGATGGTCTTGTAGATCACGTTGCCGTCTTTATCCTTCGCCGTTTTGATACCGAAGAAGTCCGGCGTGGCCTGGCCGTCTCCGTTATAGATCAGAGTCGCCAGCTTGCGACGCAGCGCCCGCATTACCATCTGGCGGATTTTTGCCTCATAGGCTACCGGCGACAGGTTAGCCAGATTGCGGTCCAGATAGGTGGTCACAGTGGTCTCATAGGGCTTGATCTTTGCGATGCCAAACGTGGCGTCACTATCGGTTCGATCCTGCCCGGCCGTTTCACTCACCTTGCCGCCTGCTGCCTGCAGTTCCGTTTTTACAAACGGCTCACTGTAACTTTCCAGACCAGTCAAATCCGTCACCATCACCTGGTCCACGATGGAACTGATGGGATTGTTGCCACCCCGGACTTCCGTGCCTGCGCCGGTGGGAGACAGAATATTTCCGGATGCCAAAGTGGTGGCATTCTGCACCCGGGGCGTACCAACCAGGCGAAGCCCCAGGCTGTCCGCAACCTCGCGGGCGGTAAACTGCACTGGCCCGTGGTTTTGAAGAGCCTCCACTCGAGCCTGCGCGGCGTCGTCCAGGCCTTCCATGCTGGCAGTAGCGGTGGGCGCGGAATACCGATCATCCTCGTCAACCCGGGCCTGCAGGTTGTCGATCTGGGCGTTCAATGCCTTGGCATCCGCCAGATTTTTGTCACCGCCCGCCATGTCATTAGCCGCATAAGCGGCTTCCGAGGCGCGGAGCAGGTCGGCACGATTGTGCATCAGGTCGTTCAGCTGTACTCTCAGTTTCATGTTAAAAACCTCCATATCTTGCTTTTTCAATGGCCAGCCGGTCCATAGCCGCCTGCACCGTATTTTTAGCGGGCTCCGCGCCCGCGGGATCACTGGGTAGTCCGGGCGGATCTGCGCCCGGCTGCGGCTCCGAACTAGCCTGAGGAACGCCCTCCGGGTGTGTCGCCAGATACTGGGCCCGTAGTTTTTGAATATCCGGTAGGCCGCCGGCAGCTGCTACGATCCGGTTGAGATCAATTCCTTCGCCGTTATCGCCGATGATGTGATCTGCCAGCCCGGCCGCAATGGCATCCTGCGCCGGCATCCAGGTGGTGGCCGTCATCTTTTCGCGGATCTCATCCCGGGTCAACTTCCCGCTGCTGCGCAGCAGGTAGGCGTTGACGCAGGACTCTGTGATGGAGTCCAGCACCGCAATACTGTCAAAATGGTCGTACCGGTCGCCCTCCGTCATTGTGGACGGCAGGTGAATCATGACCTGAGCCACCGGAGAGAGATTGATCTCGTCAGCCCCCAGCATCAGAATGGAGGTCGCGGACCCAGACAGGGACTGGACCTCTGCCACGGTATGGCACTTTGCTGCCGTCAGAATGGAGTACATTTCAAATCCCGCCCAAACGGAGCCGCCGCCGCTGTTAATCTCCATCGTCAGCTCCTCCTCGGTCTCCGTGGCCTGCTTAACCGCTGTTCGGAGATCCTTGGGGCAAAAAACTGTAAAACCAAACAACCGGTAGATCCAAGCGTCGTCATCCGAGACAACATAGCCGTTTAAAGTCATACGCATCTCTATTTACCTCCTTTTTTAGTGCCACCCCTGCAGAACTCACGAAAATCATCCAGCGGGACAAAGTTCCGGCTGGCCAGCCGGACATCCCCGCCTGGGACCTTGGGTCTATCCTCAAGATCCAGGATGTCGTTTACCGAGTAATAGCCAATCTCCCGGCCCTTTTGGTACGACTGGATTCTGCTGGCCGTGTCGCCCCGCAGCTCCGCCATCATGTTGATGCGGATTTCGTAGTTTTTAGCTCGTTCCGATGCAAAGAGCAGTTTGTAGGTCATTTCCTGCTCGTACTGCGTCACAATCGGATGCAGCGTCCCCACTACATACTCAATGGCGTTCTGTTCGTTGGAGTTGTAGCTCTGCTTCCCGGACTGCAGCTTGTAGAGTGGGACCTTAAAAAACCGGGCGATGTCCTGCACTGTAATGTCCTTGTTTTCCACAAACTGAGCGTCCCGGTTGTTAATCCCGATGGACTGGTATTTTAATCCCAAATCCAGTACCGCCACCCGGAAAGCCTTATCTGGTCCGGAATGCACCTTTTCCCAGTCTCGCCGGATAGCCTCCCGCTTGGTGATGGTCTCAACTACATTGCCATCCTTGTCCACAATCTCTTTTTTGCCGCCAATATCCTGATCTGTGGTCAGAACGCCGGCCGGACTCCCGCCGTTGACATAGGCGCTGCGCTCATAGGTCTGGGCAGCCAGCCCGGTCTCGATGGTCTCCCTGGCATAGCGCAGTACGGAGATCCCTTTAAGCCCGTGCCGGGAATAGGCCTTGTAGTGAGAGATGTCCTCCGGCGGGAGCCGGAACATTTCTCCGGTCAGCGGATTAGTCACGATGTAAAAGTAGTGTCCGGAGCGGTCCAGATAGGGCGAGCACAGATCGTCGGAGAGGGGAATCAGCTCCACTGGCTCCGCCGTCCGTGGGTTTCGCCGAATCCAGTCGTAGCTGTTGCCGCCTAAATTGCGGCTGGCCTCCAGCACGTTCATCCGGATGGAGGGCGTCATGGCCTCGTTGGGCCGCACCATGAGAAGGTCCATAATTGGAAACTTTCCGTGGTCCGGACGCTCCTTGGTCACGCTGTCCATAATGTAAATAGGCAACTTGGACATGGAGTCGGCAAGGATCGTGACACAGGCATATACAGCGGAGAGTTTCATGGCGTTACTCTCGATCCCGCCCGATAGCTGCACACCGTTTCCCGGCAGCGTGATGATTCCAGGGCTGCTGGCCGTGATGACGTTTTGAACCCGGCGCAGGGAGCGGTAGGAGATCATGTATCCTCACCTCCAGAAAAATCCGCCAGGACGGAGGCCGCCAGCAGAAAGGTGCCAAAGGTCACGATCCCACCCGGAACACTCCACAGCCCAACGCCCAGGGCCACCACCGCTGCGCCAGTCCAAAACAGAACGTCCACTACTTTGATTTTGTTTTTCACATGCTCCTCCTTACATCTCAAAAGTCCCATCGTCAATTTGCTCTGAGATGGACTTGGGATGGTTTCTCGCAATCATCCACACCGCCACCACGATGATCATGCCAACGGCCGCATCGATTCGCCCGGTGGACTTGTTTTTCAGCGGTTTGATATTGCCGTTTCCGTCCACGTAGTTCCGCACGTTGCCGAAGCACCGACGGGCGCAGGTGTTGTGGACGTGCAGCATCTCATGCTTGATCATCCCGGTCTCGATCTCCTTCATGGCAGGGGACATATTCTTCAGGTCCTGCGGGATCTCAATCACGTCCACAATCGGAGCCAGCCGCTGGGTGATGGTCCGGGACAGATAGGGGTCGAATCCAACCGCCTTTAGGTTGTAATCCTGTTTTGCCTGGGCGATGGTCGCCTCCACGTCCGCGTAGTCGATCACATCCCCCTCGCATAGATTCAGGAATCCGGCCCGCGCCCAATCCCGATATGGCGCATGATCCCGTTTTTCCGCCGCCTCCACGTTGCTGTTTGGCCGCCAGATATGGAACAGAAAAACGCCAGTATCCAGCCCGGCCTGAGTAGGAAAGAACAGCACAAAGGCCGTCAGGTCCCGGGAGGAGGAGAGGTCCACGCCGCCGTAGCAGAGTTTTCCTTTCAGCTGCTCCAGCCAAGCCTCCCGCTCCGCCTTGGCGGACGGCCCCCACTGGGTCTTGTCCCAGAGCGTTAGCGGCAGCCAGCCCACGGCCTTGACGGAGATCCATTGATTCAGCCGCAGCCAGCGGAATAGCTTTTCGTCTGCCTCGCTTTTTTTGGCGGCCATGGCCTCAAGCCGCAGCGTCCGGATTTTCAGATGATGCCCCAGGGACGGATTGCACAGATACCACAGCCGCTCGTCCCAGATGTTGATCTTGGCCAGATCCTCCGGGTCGTCTCCGAACATGGCGGTCAGGCCGTACAGCACCGGCAGCCAGTTGGGGAAATCCAGCGCCAGAAGATCCGCCTCCATTGCCGGCAGGTCCTCCTCCTCCGCATGGCGGAGAAACAGCACGGTGCGCGGATCTCCGCCTTCGGCCAGGATCTTGCGCAGCTGCCGGGCATCCCGGATATTTGTGGCCCTTTCATGGATCTCCCAGCCGATGGAGCCGCGGTCCGGGTCATCGCCGGCCGTGGTCAGCACGATGTACACCGGCTGCTTCCGGCCGGAGCCGGAGCCGAAGGTCATAACGTCCCACAGATCCCGGTTCGGTTGGGCGTGGAGCTCGTCGAAGATCACACAGCTGGGCTTGTATCCGTGCTTGGAGTATGCCTCGCTGGACAGCACCTTCATGGTGCCGACGACCACCCATTTAAAACCGCCGTTTCCGGTGCAGATGCGCTGCCGGTATTCAATTCTTTTCTGGGACTCCACAATGTTCAGCTCACCCCGGGCGATCATCTTTGCCGTCCAGGGGGCCGACGTCAGCATGAACAGCGCCGCACTGAATACGATTCCCGCGTTTTCTTTATCCGCCGCGCAGATATAGACCTCCGCGTTCAGCTCGCCGTCGGCAAACAGGTGGTAAATGCCCAGAGCCGCCGCAAGCTCGCTCTTTCCGTTTTTCTTCGGGATCTCCAGATAGAGATACCAGTATTTCCGCAGCTGCCCCCCGGTGTCTTCGTCAGCATCCATGGTGGAATAAAACTCCATGAGCGGCCCGCGCTCCCAGTCATAGAGCTCAAACGGCTTTCCGTCGTTGGTAGTGGGCAGCCGCTCAATGAAATCACAGACGAACTGTCCGGCTGCCTTGTCATAGCACTCGTGGTTTAATTCCGGCATGGGTTACTCCCCGCCCAGTGCGGCCGCCTGCCGCCTCCGGAGCCGCGCGGTGAACTCGTCTTCGCCTTCGGGAGCCGGAACGGCCGCGGTAGTCAGTGCCTTGGGCAGCACCAGCCGGCAGCGGGAGGTAATCGAGAGGCCCATGGCCTCGGCACACTGGCGGCACTGCTTAAAATAGGAGGCCTGGATGCCGCTCCAGCTTTTGGCCAGCTCCTCATCCTTGGCCCGGATGCCCGCTGCCGCCAGTTTATCCGCCTTGGCCCACCGCTCCCTGGTTACCAGGTACTGGCCCAGCACATCCCGGTCCAACTCCGTATACAAAAAGGAACGCAGCAGCAGCTCGCCCAACTCCTGAAACTCCCCATGGAATTTCTTTTGAAGCCAGCGAGGCGGAAGTGCCTTCTCGGGCTGCTCCACCTTCACCTCGGCATCCAGCCTGGCGTCAGTCTCCTCCTGCGTCAGGTGCTTTTTTCCCTTTTCCACCACCACGCTGGTGGGCTGTCTCTTCCCGGCCACTGCTCAACACCTCCTCCGGCAAAAATAAGGGGCCGTCACAGGCCGGGCACCTCCGGCCATCCATACACTGGCTCCGAGTCCGGACGGTAAACCCGCAGTCCCGGCAGCGATAGACTATCATGCTCATTCTCACAATCTCCTCTGTCCGGCGCAGCACCCGGCCCTCGCGGCATGGGGCGAGGGTCGGGTATCTGAAAAGGAGGATCACCAGCCTTACCCAAGGGCCGGGTGCCGCGCCGGCGGTATGTGGTGCGAAGCTGCGGGGATAAACCGCCATGACCTTCTGGCCGCTTCGCGTATCTGCGGGCGCATCGCCCGGACTTTGCTTGCGCAAGGCCCGGACTGGTTGAGAAAAAGAAGGATTGCCGGCCGTCAAAGGCCGGGCGACACGCCCGCCGTGTCTGCTCTGTTCTGGTGTCCGACTTGGACACCGCTGCGCCTGTCGGTAGCTCCTGGCCGCACCTCGCGCTCTGATCCAGTCGCCCCGGGCCTCCAAATTTTTCACCGTGGGGAGAATTTTTCGTTCCTACCCTTGCCCGCGGTATTCCGTCACCGGGCCGAAACTTTCCTGACCCGGGGGAGGGGTGCGAGGAATCGCTCCCGTGCGCACCCGGCCTGCCCGTGCACCCAAGCGTTCCGCCTCATCAACGGCGGCTGCCGTGAAAATTCCGCTGCTTTTCTGCAAGAATTTCGCTCAAAGTCTTGCGGCTGTGACAGGATTTGCACAGACTCTGGTGGTTCGTGGGATCTACGAACAACTGCCAATCGCCTTTGAACGGCTTGAGGTGGTCCACCTCGGTGGCTCGCATTCTGATCCCGCGCTTTCCGCACTCTCGGCAGAACGGCTCGCGGAGCAGCTGGGCTGGCCGCAGATCGTTCTTCCAGATCGGCAGGAGATACCATGCATGCCACGCCTCGCTCTCGGCACCGCGCTGCCGCTTTGGCTTATGCTCCGGGCACCAGCCGTCCTTAGTCAGCTCTCCGCATCCGGGATGCTTGCACGGTCGCAATGGACTTGATGGCATTTGTGCTCCTTCCTGCCTGCGATTCCGGCGCTTTACCGTCCTGCAGGCAAAACAAAAGAGCCCAAGCCAACGTCCCCGCTCTCGCGGTTCAGTGGCTCAGGCTCAAAGGCTCAGGCTCAGCAATATTCAAAAGGCCGTCCCATCCACACAGTTTGCAGTGGATCGGGAGATTTTTCGCTCGGGTTGTGGCTGTGATCGGGATCAATTTCTTTTTTCCGCAAGCCGGGCATGTAATCCACCCTGCTCTTGCTACGATTGTAACACTTTCCGGAACTTTTTGCAATGCGTTTCACCGTCCTTTTTCGCTTTTCTCAAAAGATATACATGGTTCCAAGATTGATAAAGACGTAGCCGTGTTAAATTCGGTCGGTCTTACGCTGCGGACGTGGCCGGTGATACTCCTTCGGCAAATCCGTGGGTGGTTCTGGCAACAGATACTTCAAATAAGTAAACTCTCCATACGGATTCTGCCTGGTTTCACTCAAAAGAATCAACGCGCCTGGCGGAGGAGTCAGCGTAAAATTCTCCGGAACCCACCCCTTATCAGGAGTTGGCCGTTTAAGCCCTTTACAAGGTGTCCACGTTCGCTCTCCCAGTCGCCATTTTCCTCCGTCCCGCGGTTCCTTCGTCAAATACTGAGCCAGTTTTGTATAGCCTATTGCACCGATGGCATTGATCTTAACTGAACCATACGTCCATAGCTGGCGAAGCTGCTGCAGATCGTTTCCTGTGGCGTTAATCACAATATGGTGATGAATGCGTTTAAGTCCGTGGTTGCCTTCTGTCACGTACACATAGAGCAGAGCCTCTCCGGTCAGTCCGCAACGCAATTCCCGCAGCTGGCGGATAAACTTGCGCAGAATCTTTACTGCGTCAGCCCGACTGCCGGGTAAATTGTCATTGTCATAGGTAAGAGTCACATGCATATCCGAATAGGAAAAGTTAGCGGCCAGCACTATCTCTAATTTTTGCCATGAGCACCGCAGGTTCATCTTTTCTCTGGCCGAATTGCTGATGTTGATTTTCGCGCTGCGCTCCGCCTCTGTATCCCTGTCTCGGCTGACGGTGTAAATCACGCCAGTTACCAGCCGTCCCGCTGTTCGGATGCTTTTTCGTTTTGCCACAGTTTCCCTCCTGAACGACGCGAAGCGGAGCCGCAGCCCCGCCAACGTCTTTTAATTTTTCCTGCTCAATGCTTTGTTCCGGCACCACGCCCGCTGGAACCGGCCAGAGGCGCTTTCCTTTGCTGTTTGAATCGTAGATGATGTAGAATTCTCCGCTTCATTGCGGCGGGTTTCTTTTTGTGGTTTTGATCCTATTCAGAGGCCACCACGCGGCATGCTCTTTTCTAAGCCCGCTTTTCGGGGTATACTCATTCCGAGGTGATTAAAATGCGCGTTGAGTCGCTGGAAAAATGGGCCGAGGTGGCCGCCAAGCTTTCCGCCAAAGGATACAGCCTGTATATGACACAATATGGGGTTGACCGGCCAGAGGGCTTTCACGTCTGGTTCATGCAGCATGAGGCGCCCGGTGTGGAGATTGTTACGTACTCAGAGGCCGTGCGGGACGCGATTTACAACTATAAGATCGAGGCCTAGAACGGCAGCTCGCCGTCCTCCTCAGGGATCTCCGCGAAATCGGAGTGCCCGTCGGAGCCGGCCGGCGCGGTGTCCGAATCGGACACCTTTTTGCTGTCGCCGAAGTACACGCTGTCTGCGACCACTTCGGTGGTTCTGCGCTTGTTGCCGTCTTTGTCGGTCCAACTACGCACCTGCAGCCGCCCCTCCACCACGGCCATTCGGCCCTTGGCAAAATACTTATGTACGAACTCCCCGGTGGTGCGCCAGGCCACACAGTCGATGAAATCACACTCTTTTTCGCCGGCCTGGTTCTTGAAGTCCCGGTCGACGGCCAGGGCGAAGGACGTCACCGACGTGCCACCCTGCGTCTTTCTCAGTTCCGGGTCACGGGTCAGCCGGCCCATTACAATCACTCTATTTAGCATTACTAGGCCTCCTGTTCCGCGCAAAGCGGTACCGTTCTTTTTTATAGCTAGTCAGCAGGCTTTCTACCTGCAAAATGGCTTTACGCTTCTTGTTGCTCGCATCCTGCTGCGCCTGGTACTCTTTCCAATCCTTGCAGGTCTCCGGATCATGGCAGCCGGGGCGATGCAGCGGGCAGAGATAACACGGAGACGGTGGCCTAGCCATGCGGCACCCCCAGCAGTTCCTCCTTCGCCAGCGTTATCTCATACTCAGGAGCAAACGGGTCCTGCACTGTCTCGACCAGATCCTCCAGATTCTTGAGCTTATACAGCGCCCCGTACACCCGGGGTGGCAAGGCCGCAAGGTCCACACCATCGATGCCCCAGTGTCCGTCCGGTGTTTTCCAAGTAATTCTTTTCCCCATGGCAGCCGCTTCAATCCAGCGCGGACAAGACGTCCGAAACAATTGCATGGAGACTGTCCGCAGTTACGTTGACCCGCTTGGGATATCCGGAATCAAAGCGGATGATCACGATTTCATCCTGCACCCTGTCACCATCATCGAGCAGGTGATATTCCAGATTCACCACGCCGGGATGGCTGGCCGCAATACAGCGGCTCAGCTCCCGGGCAACAAAATTCTTTTTTGCTTCAAAAGTGTCATGGCTCATTTCTTTTTTGCCTCCTCTAGCGGTGTCCAGATTTCAAAGTTTCCGAAGTCCTCGCAGGTCAGATCGTTGTTGGGGTCGATAAACGGGTATTGATCATCCGCGCCGGCCACGCAGCGGGCCAGCTGATACTGATAGCCGCCCAGCCCGTTCTCATAAGCCAACATGCAGAGCTGGCCCTCGTCCGGCCATGTGCCCCGGGCCAGCGGCTGCCAGGCGGGGCACGGGGCTGGTGCCGGTCCGGCAGGTTCATCCGTCAGCCCATACAGGTAATCTGTACTGACGCCCAGAGCCAGAGCCAGAACAGGGAACTGATCCGATCCGGGCAGGCTCGCATTTTCCCAGGCACTGTACGTGTTGGGGTATCGGTCGATACTCTCCGCGAAGTCTTTCCGAGACAGGCCGGCGGCCGTCCGCAGGGCGGTCAATCGGCTGCAGAACGCATCACGCACGTGCTGCCAATTTGCCCGGGGATCGTCGAGCGCCGGATTGCGCTTGACGGGAGCAGCAGGGACAGGCGCGGACTCCGCCTTTTTGATATACTGGCAGGCCCCGGGGCAGGTATCCCGCTTCAGGCACGTCTCGCAGCACCCGGCGCAATTCCAACTGCCGCCCTTATAAAACAAGTCGTACATCCGATCGGCATTGGCGCATAGGCCCTTGGCATGAGAACACTTTTTACTGCCCACCATGCTGTAGATTGTGCTGAATCGTTTGATCAGAGGAGTGGTGACCGGCTGTCCCCGCTCGATGCTGTAATCCAGCAGGCGATACTGTGCATCAAGGGATAGCTTGCTGATCTCATAGGCAACGGACTCGCTCAGCCGGTCCGCCTTGAAATCGCGTTCAAAGCCAGGGACTTTCAAATTATTTTTGATCGCAGCCAGCCTTGCCAGATGCGTCCTGGACATCTCCAGCTGTTCCGCCACCCGGTCCCGGATCTTCCCGGGCAGCTGGGCACCTTCCCCTTTGCGCTTAACGTAGTACTGCGTCAGAAGCTCTGCCTCATGAGATCGCTCATAAGGCGTTTTGACCCGCTGGCGATTTGCTTCTATGAGCGCGATCCCTTCCTCGGCCTCCGTCATTTCTCGATCGATCACAAGGCAGGGAATCTGATCGTAATTCAGGCACTCGCCGGTATCGGAAACCCGGTGATTCATCTGGAAACAGGCACGGTATCTCCGATGCCCGGATATGATGCGGTACCCGCCGTCAATCTTACGGACCACGATTGGCTCCAGGAGTCCATTCACCTGGATGGAATTCATCAGCTCCGACAGGTCCGGCTCCACCTGATAAAAGTTGTTCTGATTCGGATGGATGCGATCAATGTCGATCATTTCAATCCGCTGTCCGGATGTGTCCGATTCGGACACCTGCGCACCGATCACGGCAGCAATATCGAACGCTTTTCTAGCCATCGACTTTTCCTCCGTTCTCCAGCGACACCAGCTCATCCACAAACCGCTTGTAGTCCCTCGCTGCAGAGCTGCCGGGGCTGAAATCCGCCAGCGGCTGCCTGGCGAAGGTGGATGCGCCCACCCGCTTGGAATACCGGATGATGCGCTTGTACACCGGCAGGCCGGACCCGTTCCGAAGGAAGGCCAGTGTGTCCTGCTCCTCCGGTGTTCGGGTGTATTGCGTCACCAGCAGGCCGCCCAGTTTAATCCGCTCGTTGATCCGCTGCATATTACGGATTTGTGCAGTGAGCCGCCCCATGCCCTCCGTGCTGAATGCGTCCAATCGGATCGGGATGATCACCTCGTCTGCAGCCATCAGCGCCGCCGTGCTGGCCGCGGAGAACGCCGGCGGGCAATCGATCAGGATGTAGTCATAGACGCGCTCTTGGGCGTTGTCCGCCTCGATGGCATCCCGGAGATCCGTGATGGCCTGGAGCTTGCACCGGCCGTCCTTGATGGCGTCCACATCGGCGTCCATCAGGGTCATGTCCGCGGGGATGATGTCAATGCTGGGGATGTCGGTAGCGGTCACAAAGTCGGGATAGTACCCGGCACCGTTCTCCAGCAGGTCCACCGTGGTGGTACCCTCTTCCGGCTTGACGCCGAAATACTGGGAGAGGTTGCCCTGGCTGTCCCCGTCGATCAGAAGCACCTTTTTGCCATAGCTGGCGGCCAGGATGTGGCCCACGTTGGCGGTGGTCACGGTCTTGCCCACGCCGCCCTTTAAATTCAAAACTGCAATCGTCTTCATGGTTTTGTCCTCTCTTTCATCCGCCGTTGCCGCGGCGATACTGGAACGGGAATGTCTCCCGATACTTGTGATAATTCGGTGCCGGGCCTGTATACTCCACCTCGTAGTACCTGCGCTGTGGGTGGATGTAGGTCACAACAGCCTTGGTCGGTTTTCCGTTGGCCCCATCAAGCACGGGGGTAACGATGATTTCGTCTCCGATTTTCACTGCTTGTCCTCCGGGAACGGGGCATCTTCCTCCTCCGGCAGCACCTGGAATCCGTCCCAGAAGCCGATTTGCTTCGGTTCCTGCTTGGGCTTCGGCGTGTCAACCTGCGGCTGAAAGCGGCTGAATGTCTGGGTGTCGCCGTCGAAGTAGAGCCGCATGGCAATGTTGGCCTCGCCCTCCTTGTTCTTGGCCAGTTTCAGCGTCCGCGTGGGGTTCGTGTCGTCCTCCCGGTACAGCAGCATCACCACGTCGGCGTCCTGCTCGATCTGGCCCGACTGCCGGAGGGAGCTCAGGCCGGGCGCGTGGGCCTTGCCGTCCTTTTTCTCTGGCCGGCTGAGCTGGGACAGTGCCACCACCGTCACGCCGGTCTGCTTGCCGAAGTCCTGCAGATCCGATGAGATGGAGGATACCCGCTCAAAGTCGGACAGATTGCGCCGGGATCGGTCGCCTCGGATCTTCTGCAGATAGTCCACAATCACGTTGTCATAGTGCCGGCTCAGCGCGATGGAGCGGATGTCCATCACCGTAAACCCGGAGGCGTCAATGAAATCCAGTGCCGGGTCTGTCAGCCGCTGCTGCAGCTCAATGATGGTCTTGTAGTCCTCCTCGGTCAGATCGTTCCGCTTGATCTTGCCGAAGGGTACCAGCGCGGTAGATGCCACCAGCCGCTCAAACAGCTTGCGGTCGTTGTTCTCGAAGTAAAAATATCCGACTCTTTTCTGCCCTGCGATGTGGTAGCCCATGGAGAGCGCCAGGGCCGTCTTGCCGGCGCTGGGATACCCGCCCAGGACCACCATGTCGCCGCCCTCCACATAGATCCGCTCGTCCAGTGCCGGGATACCCCAGGTCAGATAGTCCGGCTTCTTGCCGTCGCCCTTGCGGTCCAGGAATTCGTTATAGCAGTCCGCCAGCGACGTGATCCGGATTCCGGGCTTGTCGCAGCACAGCCGGTTGATGTCTTCCACCAGGACCTGCGCTGCCGCGTCGTCCGGCGCACCCGCTAGCTGCTCCCCAAGATCCCGGAGGTGGTACAGAGTCGCGGACTTTTTGAGGAGATCCACATAGACGCCGCAGTTGGCCGAGGTGGTTAAGGTGTTGATGATATCGGCAAGAATCTGGTTGTAGTTGCCGCCCAAAGCCTCGTTGACGGTGAACCCGTCCACCAACTGTGCCGATGCGTAGAGTCTCCGGATGGCCTGGAAAATCAGCCTGTACCGGGCATTGGTAAAGTCCTGATCGGATACCCGGCTCATCACATCGCCCACGGTGGTCTGGTCCACCAGCATGGAGCCGAGGACAGCCACCTGGGCATTGAGTAAATTGTCGTCCAGCAAAACGTTGCTGCTCATATGTACCGCACTCCCTTCTCTTCCACGACCTGGCTTCTGACCGTCTCCGGCAGCTCCTCCCCCTTGAGCGGGTAAACCGTCAGCCAGTTGCTTGTCGTGGCTTTGTCCAGCAGCCGAAGCTTTAACTCCCTGCCGCCCCCGGAGAGCTTGTCCAGCTCCCGCAGAATCCCGTTCATGGCCCGGGCAGTCTTGACGGCCTTTGCCGCCCCCATCGCCTGCCGGTTTTCGATCAGGCCGAGGATGGCGTCCTTCAGCTCCGCATCGTCCCCCGCATACCCGGAAATCCGCTCCAACACCTCAGGGGATATAGGGGTATTCCTTTTATTCTCCTTTTTAATTGTGGGACCACAAGTTTTTGGGGGACGGTCTCCCAAGTTTTTGGGGGAGGGTACCCCAATTTTTTGGGGTACCTCCTGCGAGGTGCCAGGGACATCCTCCGGAGGATCTTCCACTGCCAATTCCTGTCCGCAGAAGATGCGCCGTTGGACGATGTCCCCGGTCGCTCCCTTCCGCCTAATCAGCTTGACGCGGATGTGCTTTTGCTCCTTGAGCGCGCTAATCAGGTTGGTCACCGTGCCCTCGCTGCATCGCAGGATGCGTTGGAATTCCTTGTTGGTGGCATAGCAGTACCCCATCGCGCTGGAGAGCCGGTAGATCTCCCCATACAGCAGCTTCGCCGTGGCGGGGAGACTGTCGTCATAAAGCACCTTGGCCGGGATCAGTGCGAACTGACCTCCACAGGTGCGGTCAATTGCCACAGTCGCCACCTCCATGTATCAGCGAATGGAGTTCATTAAAAATAATCATGCTGGTCTTGCGCCCGTGAAGCCTAGGTGCTATAATGGTGGTATCGTCTTCATGGGTTTGTCCCGTGGGGTTCCGTCCGGAGGTTGCCGCCTCCGGGCGGTTCTTTTTTTGTCCCATTATGCTGCGCCTCCGTCGTCAGTGGCCCGCTCTGCAACCCACTGGTCAAACAGTTTGCGGTAAATCTCAAAGTGACGGTGTCCAGACGGACCCTTCTCTGGATCACGATAGCCGATTGCAAATGGGTACACTCCGGCTTCTATGGCGGAGCTGAGTGCCACGGTGCTAACAGATATCCCAAGTTCACGCATTTTTGAAGCTAATTCGTTCAGGGTCAATGTCTCAATTCTAGGCATTACGCGTCCTCCTTTTCTTTTGCCATTTGCACTTCCGTGCTGACTTTGATCAGACCATCCAGATCCTTCAAAATCTCATCGAACAGCGGGCGCTCTTCAGGTGTGATGACGCCATCCTCGGCGATCTGGAGCAGCTGCCGATCACGGTGCCTGTCCGCAAAGGCCAGCACGCGGTTCACCAGCCGGATGGAGGCTGTCTGCAAATCGCACTGATCTACGGCAGGCAGCACGGCCGCCCCCAATGCGGACGAGTTGCGCAGATGCTCCACCGCCAGATACTGCCCGTTCGGGTAGAGGGTGAACATGTGGTACACGATGTCATTGGGCGGCAGTGCCTCGCCCAGCTCCCACCGGGCCAGCGACCGCACGCCGCAGGCCAGCAGTTCTGCCGCACGTTCCCGGGTCAGGCCTGCCAATTCCCGGCAGGTCATGTAGATGGTCTTGCTGTTGTCAGGCATGGCAATAATCCTTTCGTATGGATAAAATTAGACTGCGGTGGTAAGATGGGCGGCGTGTTCCCTGGCCTCGGCGCGGCGCTTGTCCGACGCCTGGATCGCTTCGCACAGCCGGAGCATTCCTGCCCGGTAACGCTCGTCCTTATCGTCTACGTAGGCCCGTTCTTCCTCGGTGAGGGTTTCCCGCCACTCCTGGCTTTCCAGATCGTTGGTCTCGTGGTCAAAATAGTAGTCAATGTAATCTTTTTGGAATCGTGTCATAGAGATCCCATCCTTTCATGCACTGACGTCGGCCTCGCGGCCGAACAGCGCGTCGATCGTGCAGTTCAGAATCGACGCCAGCGTTGGCAGCTTTGCCGCGGCCGGCATCGCCTCGCCGGTTTCCCACTGCGCGACCGAGGAAGGCTTGACGCCCATTTCCCTGGCCAGGCCGGACAGAGTGATCCCCCGCTTTTCGCGCAGCTCCTTGATTTTCATGTTTTCACATCCCTTCTGGTTGCAACTGAAATTTTTGCGTGTTATATTTAGTCTGTGACTAAAATTGTTACATAAAGCAAACAAACAGCTCAAACACGAAAATTGCTGCGATCACAGCTGCACTTCAAGGGCATCTGTGATATAAAGCCCCAAGATAAGGTCGAAGGCTTTGCCGGGCTCCATGGAGAGTTTGAGCGAATAAACGGTTGGCAGCTCTATACCGTTCAGTTTGACTGTCCACCGGGCCGTGCTATCCCCCAAGGATTTGATTTCAAGTTTCATTCACTTAAGCTCCTTTCTGCCGCTGTGCGGCTCGTGGCTTTTTGATGTGACTTAAACCGGCTGCCGTATCAAGCGTGTGGAAAGGCTCTCTCTAGTTCAAATATTGCCCATCGGAGCGCGGCTGCCGTGTCGGGGTTCTTTGTCTGGCTGAGCAGTTTATATAGCCGTTCGATCCGCTTTTGTTCTAATGACATGGCGTACTCCTTTCTGCCGGCCTATGACCCGACCGGCGGGGCGTTGTGTTTATCTCTTGTACGCCGCAAAAGCCATTGTGTTAAGGCCCGTGCTCTTGCCGAGAATTCCACATTCACAGCCTTTGTAGTAAGTGGGTTCTACAAATCCCTGTTTGCGGGCCGTTGCCTCACTACTGAACACTTTTTCGATCTTCACCTTGCAAAAACGCGGTGTATCGATCCAATCGCCTTTCTTCATCGTCTTGCCCTCCTGCCTCGTGGCTCGTTTCTTTAGTCTGTGCCTTAAATATAAATTATTGTTTCAATAAATGCAATAGCAAAAATTATTGATTCAATAGCTTTGTAGCAATGCACAATTATCGAATCAATAATTTATGCATTTTAGGTGGTGATTTGGTGGAACCTATTGAACGAATATTTCTTTTGCTTGAAGAGTCCAGTATGGAGCAAAAAGAATTTGCAAAGCAGGTTGGCGTAGCCCCTTCTAAAGTCACTGAATGGAAAAAGGGAAGAGCAAAGTCATTTATAAAGTACCTCCCACAAATCGCGGAAATACTCAACACTAATGTGCAGTGGCTTCTTACCGGCGAGGGCGAAAAAGACAGAACAGCCGTTGCCACGAATGGCAACGACCGTTCTGTTGAGTTCGCGAAGCTCTTTCAGGAGTTGACGCCGGAGAACCAGGGTCTGATTATTGCTGCGATGCGAGGTTTAAAGCCAGACAAATGAGATCTGACTGCTCATTCTCATCAAGAATGCGAAACAATTCCAGGGCCGTGTCTATAGCATCATACATGTGTAAGTCTCCCAAACGGGGCGCCTCGCACAAACTGGTATACCGTTATTTTATTATAAAGTTTTCCAGCCCTGTTGAACAGGGCAAATAAAAAGTGTCCGAATCGGACACCTGCGGGAGCGTGGTTGCGTGAATTGGATTGCTCTAATTAAAAATTATCAAAAGAACGCACAGCAGGATACATCAAAACCGCCTTCTTTGTTAGATGACTATATTGTGATTGATCTTGAGACAACGGGGCTATCGCCAATTACCGATGAAATCATTCAAATATCTGCCATGAGATTTCGTAATCACAGAGAATACAATTCATATTCCACATACGTCAAGCCAAGCTGCAGGATTCCACGCAAAATTACCGAATTAACCGGTATTGATGATTTTATGGTATCGAAAGCTCCCACTTACGACCAAGCTGCTGATTCTTTCTTCGACTTTTTATCTACATCTCCCATGTTAACGGGGTATAACGTTAATTTCGACTTACGGTTTCTATCTGCTGCTGCGGGCTTCGAAATCACTGAAAAGTATAAATTCTTTGATACATTACCTCTTGCCAGACGGCACATTCTATATTTACCGGATTATAAGCTTTGTGATGTTTGTTCGCATATTGGTTTTTCCACTCAGTTTCATGATGCTCTAAACGATTGTCGGGCTTGTGGTGCAGTATTAAAGTACATAAATGAAATCAATTCAAGTGAAGTCGTAATCTGTTACTGCAAACCTTCAAATGAGACAGGCTCAAGTAATCCGAGATGGAGCTGCTTGAAGTCCTATAATAAAAAGCAAAGCGATTGTGGATGCCCTATTGATATCGAGCAGGTAAGCACTGACGGGCCGCTTTGCGGAAAAAATATTGTGTTCACAGGAATGTTATCTTTTGGACGTGCTGCCGCAGAAAATTTAGCCCAACAGGCCGGGGCTCAAATCAAAACGTCTGTCTCCCGCAAGACAAATTTTTTGGTTGTTGGTGAGCAGGATTGCTCTCTTGTCGGAGACGATGGGATGAGTACCAAAGAAGAACGTGCATATCAATTGATCAACGAGTGTGGAGTGGATATTAAGATTATTGATGAAGCCACTTTCCTCAAACTTATTTGTTGTAAAGAGGGTGCTGCAAGTGGAACAGCTTGATATGTTTCTATCGTCGGCAAAAGAAGATCCTTCTAAATTAGAAAGAGAATTTTTTGAGGATTTTTGTTCCTTGTTAAAGGATAGTGATGATTTTGCAATGCGGAATGTTGGATTAGATGACATTACCTTTAATGAGAATAAAACATACAGTGTTGTTAAATTCAGAAGTTTCCTCGCATTCCGCCTACACCTCCGCGGGAAGAAATATTATATTGCAGTACCTACAATTGTTTCCAAAGAGCTTTCAGCAAACAATGATTGGTATCAAATTAAATCCGAACCCAGTTTTATACGTATCCCACTATACTCTGTTGCGATCGATAAAGCATTATTTTCAGATATCTTGCTTCCAATCCTTTTATCAACTATTGATCGCTGTCAGAAAGAATTTGATTGTTGCTCTCGATATTTGGACTGCAGCAATGCCAAAATGTGCATTCACCCAGATCCGTCTTTTGCCATAAAATGCGGTTATAAAAAGACACTTGAATCAGGAACTATCTTCTTCGGGAAGAATAGAAACGTAGTTTAAAAAATGCCATGAAATCGAAGAGCCGCCCAGACTGGGCGGCTCTAAAATAAAGGAGGCAGTCATTTGGAATGTCCGAAATGTAAAAAGCAGATCCCGGATGATGCTATCCTGTGCTGCTACTGCGGAAAGCGTCTGCAGATGAAAGAGCGAAAGGCAAAAAAGCGTTCCAATGGTATGGGATGTATTTATAAAATGTCCGGGAGGCGGGCAAGGCCTTGGGCAATCCGCAAAGACGGAATCTATCTGGGAAGCCACGCAACCCGGGCCGATGCACAGCTTGCACTGGAAAAACTGGAAAAGAAGCCAGTCTCAGAGCGACTAAACTTTACCGTGCAGGAAATATACGATGCATGGAAGTCGGAGCGTAAAAACGGTGCAGATGATTATTCAGGCAGCTGGTCGCATTTGAAGGTTCTGGCTGGCCGGAAAATGCGGGATATCCGCACCGATAATTATCAGTCTGTTGTGGACAACATGACCGGGAAAAAAGCGACAAAGATTAAAGTCCGGCAGCTGGCCAGCCAACTATCAAAGTGGGCTATGCGGGAAGATATTATTGACCGGAACTATGCCCAGTATGTACAATTTACCTCTGAGGTGAAGACCGAAAAGCAAGTGTTTAGCGAGGCAGAAATTAAGCTGCTAAAAAATAATGCTCCCGCTTCTCCCGCTGCTCGGATTATTTTGATCCTAATATACAGCGGGTTTCGCATCAATGAGCTCTTTGGCCTGCGGCGAGAGAACGTGAATCTGGAAGAGTGGTACATGCAGGGCGGGGAAAAGACTGAGGCGGGGCGCAACCGAATTGTACCGGTCGCCAAGGCGATCCGTCATCATGTTAAGTATTTTATGGATCACCCGCAAAATGGACACGAAATGCCTAATGACTATTTTCTGCAAAACGAAGTCGGTGGTATGATGAACGCCAATAACTTCAGGAACCGAGATTATAAGCAGATGCTTGAGCTGTGTAGTATCCCGTACAAGGTACCACATTGCACCCGGCATACCTTTGCCAGCAGAGCAGCCCAGAGCGGTGTAGAGCCTGAAGTACTGCAGAAGCTTATGGGACATGCCGATTACACAACGACAGCGAATGTTTATATCCACGACAATCTGGAACAGCTACGCGATGCGATGAAAAAATTGTAGTGTTTTCAGCAAATTGTCAGCAAATGCAATAAAAGCAAAAACAAGAAAACCCTGTAACCATTGCGGTTACAGGGTTTCTTTGGAGCTGCTGGGCAGATTCGAACTGCCGACCTCATCCTTACCAAGGATGCGCTCTACCAACTGAGCTACAGCAGCAAATGGCGACCCGGAACGGGCTCGAACCGTCGACCTCTAGCGTGACAGGCTAGCGTTCTAACCAACTGAACTACCGGGCCATTTCGGACTCGACCGAGAGAACATATTGTAAACGGCAAAATTGCGGAGAACTCTTGGCAGGGGCAGAAAGATTCGAACTCTCGACACGCGGTTTTGGAGACCGCTGCTCTACCAGCTGAGCTATACCCCTATATCGCTTGCGGTTGCCCCCAGGCGAACAACGATCATTGGTGGGCCTTCGGGGACTCGAACCCGGGACCGGCCGGTTATGAGCCGGCTGCTCTAACCAACTGAGCTAAAGGCCCATAAGTCAAGATTTTCAGAGAAGTATTGCCACCACGCCAAGTGGCGGCAATACTCTGGCTCCCCCTGTAGGGCTCGAACCTACAACCCCGCGGTTAACAGCCGCGTGCTCTACCATTGAGCTAAGGAGGAACATTTCAGGCTCCGACTCTATTGAATCGAAGCCTAAGTTGGCGCTACCTATCTTCCCGGGCCGTTACCAGCCAAGTATTGTGGGCAGAAACGAGCTTAACTACCGTGTTCGGGATGGGAACGGGTGGACCCTCGCTCTAATCAGCACCAACTATTGTCACCGA
>Ga0183095_10172_pt2 | contig 122177 bp, 128 predicted proteins | sample BioMet4_FD_130346 | JGI IMG/M metagenome (GOLD analysis project Ga0183095, IMG submission 130346) | Microbial communities from bioreactor (seeded with sewage sludge) at LBNL, California, USA - Biofuel metagenome 4 (v2) (version 3) | ecosystem: Engineered > Bioreactor > Anaerobic > Unclassified ...
GATACACGATTAATAGCAACTACATGTTCTTTGAGTTCCATAGATGTTGCGTCAATTCTAGCCAAAAGTATTCCTCCTTCTTAGAACTTGAGGCCGCCCTCACGGGCGCCTTCGGCCAGCTCTTTGACGCGGCCGTGGAAAATATAGCCGCCGCGGTCAAATACGACCTCGGTTATGCCCTTTTCAGCGGCACGCTTGGCAATAAGCTCGCCAACCTTGCGTGCGGCATCCTTGTTTCCGCCATTACCATTGAAATCCTTGTCCAGTGTGGAAGCTGCTGCAAGAGTAACTCCCTTTACATCGTCGATAATCTGGGCGTAGATATTGGTGGTAGAGCGAAATACATTCAGGCGCGGGCACTCTGCCGTGCCGGAAATTTTACCGCGCACCCTGCGGTGACGGTTAAGTCTGGCTCCGTTTGTGTCAGTCTTATTCACCATTTGTTATTCACTCCTTACTTACTTCTTAGCGCCCTTACCGGCCTTGCCTTCCTTATGGCGGACAAATTCACCGGTATATCGAATACCCTTGCCCTTGTACGGCTCAGGCGGACGTTTCTCACGCACTTCTGCGGCAAACTGACCGACCTGCTGCTTATCCGGGCCAGAGATTACGATTTTGTTGGCAGTTGGGCACTCGATGGAAATACCATCGATTTCAGGAACAATGACCTGATGAGAATAGCCAAGATTCATCACAAGATTCTTGCCCTGCTTCAATACACGGTAGCCGACGCCCAAAACGTCAAGCTCCTTTTTAAAGCCGTCTGTTACGCCTAATACCATGTTGTGGATCAGCGTACGGGTTAAACCGTGCAGGGATTTGTTTTCTTTTTCGTCGTCCGGACGGGTGACGAGCACCTCATTGCCTTCCACAGAAACATTCATATTGTGATGAACCTTCTGTGTCAGCGTGCCCTTCGGTCCTTTGACTGTGACAACGTTGCCGTCAACCTGAACGGTGACGCCAGCGGGAATATTTATGGGTTTTCTTCCAATTCGCGACATTACTGCACCCCCTTGTTACCAGATAAATGCGAGGACTTCGCCGCCTACGTTCTCTTTGCGGGCCTGACGGTCGGTCATGATGCCCTTTGAAGTAGAAATGATGGCGATGCCAAGGCCCTTCATGACCTTCGGCAGTTCCTCTGCGTTGGAATAGATACGAAGGCCTGGCTTACTGACTCTGCGCAGACCGTTGATGGCGGAGGCTTTGTTCTCGCCATACTTAAGATTTACTTTAATAATGCCCTGCTTGCCGTCCTCTGTTACCGTATAATTCTTTACATAACCCTCGTCAACAAGAATCTGCACAATGGCCTTTTTCATGTTGGAAGCGGGAATGTCAACCGAATCGTGCTTTGCAGAATTTGCATTGCGAATACGGGTGAGCAAATCAGCAATTGTATCTGTAATTTGCATACCGTTACCTCCTTTGCTAAGCTTTACCAGCTGGCCTTTTTCACGCCCGGAATCTCACCCTTGTGAGCAAGTTCCCTAAAGCATATACGGCAAATTCCGAACTTGCGAAGGTAGGCATGCGGCCTGCCACAGATTTTGCATCTGTTGTATTCGCGAGATGAGAATTTCGCAACTCTCTGTTGCTTGATTTTCATAGAAGTTTTGGCCACAATATTCCCTCCTTATTTCGCAAACGGGGCGCCCATGAGTGTTAAGAGCTCTCTGGATTCCTCGTCGGTGTTTGCGGTCGTTACGAAACAAATATCCATTCCGCGGACCTTGTCAATTTTATCGTATTCGATTTCAGGGAAGATCAGCTGCTCTTTCACGCCCATGTTATAATTGCCGCGGCCGTCAAATGAGTTTGCGCTGATACCTCTGAAGTCTCTTACGCGCGGGAGAGCAACATTGAAGAGCCTGTCTAGGAACTCATACATTCTGTCGCCTCTGAGTGTTACCTTCACGCCGATATTCATGCCCTCGCGGAGCTTGAAGTTCGCAACCGATTTCTTCGCTTTGCAGATCACTGGTCTCTGGCCGGTAATAGCGGCGAGGTCGGCTGTAATGGCGTCAATTACCTTTGCGTTTTCTTTCGCTTCGCCCGCGCCTACATTGATGACAATCTTGTCGAGCTTGGGAATCTGCATAACGCTCTTGTAAGAAAACTTTTTCATCAGTGCGGGTGCGACATCCTTTTGGTAATATTCCTTTAGTCTTGCCATGTCGTTTTATCCTCCCTTACAGCGCTTCGCCGCATTTTGTGCAAACGCGTTCCTTGGTGCCGTCCTCATAAATCTTATGTGCGACACGCGTGGGTTTGCCGCAGCGGGGGCAAACGACCTGAACCTTGCAGGCGTACAGTGCGCCTTCGGCCTTCACAATACCGCTCTGTTCGCCCATTTTGCGGGCTTTAACATGTTTTGAAACCATGTTGCGGCCCTCAACGATGACCTTTCCCTCTTCAGGGCTTACGGCCAGAATCTTGCCCTTCTTGCCGCGTTCCTTGCCATTTAATATGACGACGGTGTCACCCGTTTTAACATGAACTTTTTTATTCATCAGTGAGCACCTCCCATCACAGTACTTCAGGGGCAAGACTTAAAATTTTAAGATAGTCTTTGTCGCGCAGTTCTCTGGCCACAGGCCCGAAAATACGTGTTCCCCTCGGATTTTTATCGTCTTTGATGAGGACAGCCGCGTTTTCGTCAAAGCGGATATATGTTCCATCATCACGGCGGACGCCAAAAGCAGTGCGAACAATGACTGCCTTAACGACTTCGCCTTTTTTAACAGTGCCGCCGGGAGCCGCTTTTTTAACGGAAGCGACAACCACGTCACCAATATTGGCATACCTTCTGCCGGTACCGCCGAGAACGCGGATGCACATAAGCTGCTTCGCGCCGGTGTTGTCGGCAACGTTGAGGTAAGTCTGCTGTTGTATCACAGTGCGTTCCTCCTTTGCTTAAAGCCAAAATTATTTGGCTTTCTCTATAATCTCGACGAGACGCCATCTTTTCTCTTTGCTGATGGGACGGGTCTCCATCACACGCACGCGGTCACCGATTGTGCATTCATTGTTTTCATCATGTGCCTTCAGCTTCACGGTACGCTTGATAATTTTGTTGTAAAGCGGATGCTTTACCCTGTTTTCTATTGCAACCACGATAGTCTTATCCATCTTGTTGCTGACGACCTTGCCAACCTCTGCTTTTCTAATATTCCTATCGCTCACAGATTAATCCTCCCTTCCGTTACGCATTAGCGCTGTCCTTGATTTCGATCTCGCGTAAAACTGTTTTAATACGAGCGATATCCTTTTTGACAGCGGAGATACGCATCGGGTTATCGAGCTGATTAATGGCAAGTTGGAAACGCAGGTTGAAAAGCTCGGCCTTGAGGTCCTTAAGCTTACTTTCAAGCTCTGCTGTATTTAATTCTCTGACTTCTGAGGCCTTCATTACTGCTCACCACCCGTTTCTTCCTTCTTAACAAACTTGCACTTAATCGGCAGTTTGTTGGACGCCAGACGCAAAGCTTCTTTTGCAGTTTCTTCCGGAATTCCGCCGATTTCAAACATGACTCTGCCCGGCTTTACAACTGCGACCCAGTATTCAGGGGAACCTTTACCGGAGCCCATGCGGGTTTCTGCCGGCTTCTGGGTAATCGGCTTGTCTGGGAAAATCTTAATCCATACCTGACCAAATCTTTTGCAGTAACGCGTCATAGCGACACGGGCTGCTTCTATCTGGTTTGAGGTGATCCACGCCGGCTCTAAGGCCTGAAGGCCGAAATCGCCGTAAGTTACCTTGTTCCCGCGGTAGCATTTTCCGGTCATACGGCCGCGATGCACCTTGCGGTATTTTACACGCTTAGGCAACAGCATTATTTACTGCCTCCTTCCTTACGAGGCTTGCGGTTGTCCACAAGGACTTCGCCTCTGTAAATCCAGACCTTGACGCCAATGCGGCCATAGGTTGTGGCGGCCTCGGCAAAACCGTAGTCGATGTCGGCACGGATGGTCTGAAGTGGAATCGTACCGTCATGGTATTGCTCGCGTCTTGCAATTTCGGCACCGCCCAGACGACCGGACACCTGAGTTTTAATACCCTTGGCGCCAAGCTTCATGGCGCGGCCGATGCACTGTTTCATCGCACGGCGGAAAGAAATTCTTTTTTCGAGCTGCTGTGCAATATTCTCAGCGACAAGCTGAGCGTTTAAGTCAGGGGACTTAACCTCTACAATATTGATTGTAACAGGCTTCTTGAGGATGCTCTCGCACTGAAGGCGGAGCTTCTCAATTTCTGTGCCGCCCCTGCCGATTACCATGCCCGGTTTGGCGCAGTGAATATGAACGCGGACCTTGGAAGCGTCACGCTCAATTTCAATTTTTGGTATGCCTGCCGGATAAAGCTGCTTTTTCAGCACCTTGCGCAGATTATAGTCTTCAACGAGGGTATCGCCGAAAACGTTGTCCTTCGCGAACCAGCGGGAATCCCAATCTTTAATTACGCCCACGCGAAACCCGTGGGGATTTATTTTCTGGCCCATAGTTTACCTCCTCTTCTGCCTTATTCTTTTTCCTTGAGCACGAGGGTAACGTGCGAAGTTCTTTTTTCAATTCTGAACGCGCGACCCTGCGCTCTCGGACGAATGCGCTTGAGGATCGGGCCCGGACATACGAAGCATTCCGCAACGTAAAGTCTGGAAACATCCATATTGTGGTTATTCTCAGCATTAGCCATGGCCGACTTTAATAACTTTTGAAGATATTCTGTAGCGGCCTTTGGTGTATTCTTGAGGATAGCCATTGCAACGTCTGCCGGCTTGTTGCGAATGAGGTCAAGCACGATCTGGACTTTGCGGGGCGAAATACGGGCGTACTTTAAATAAGCCCTTGCTTCCATGCTATACACTCCTTTCGGCCGTTATTTTGTCGGCGCTGATGTTTTGGAACCGGAATGTCCCTTAAAGGTTCTAGTTGGGGCAAACTCACCGAGCTTGTGGCCAACCATATCTTCTGTGACATAGACCGGAACATGCTTGCGGCCGTCGTGGACCGCGATTGTATGACCAACGAAATCAGGGAAAATGATGGAGGCTCTGCTCCATGTTTTGATGATCTTCTTTTCGCCGGCCGCGTTCATTTCTTGAATCCTTTTAAGCAGCACAGGCTGAACATAAGGACCCTTTTTTATGCTTCTGCCCATAGATGATAAGCTCCTTTCTGTACGCCTTATTTGCCGTTTCTGCGCTTGACGATAAATTTATCGGAGCGGTTGTGGTGGGCGCGTGTCTTGTAGCCGAGTGCCGGTTTGCCCCAGGGGGTAACAGGTCCCGGACGGCCCACAGGGGATTTGCCTTCGCCGCCGCCGTGCGGATGGTCGTTCGGGTTCATAACGGAACCGCGGACTGTCGGTCTCCAACCCATGTGACGTTTGCGTCCGGCCTTGCCGAGCTTTACGTTTTCATGGTCGATGTTGCTGACCTGGCCGATGGTGGCCATGCAGCTGACCGGTACGTTGCGAAGTTCGCCGGAGGGCAGCCTTAACAGCGCCATTCCGTTTTCCTTCGCCATCAGCTGAGCCATGTTGCCGGCCGCGCGGGCCAGCTGGGCGCCCTTGCCCGGGTAAAGCTCAACATTGTGGATAAAGGTACCGACCGGGATATTTTCAAGCGGCAGCGCGTTGCCGGGCTTGATATCCGCTGCGGCGCCGGATACAACAACGTCGCCGACTTTTAAGCCGTACGGGGCGATGATGTATCTTTTTTCGCCGTCCTCATACTGCACCAAAGCAATAAAGGCGGAACGGTTCGGGTCGTACTCAATGGTGAGAACGCTGCCCGGAGCGTCGAATTTCTGACGCTTAAAGTCGATGATACGGTACTTTTTACGGTTTCCGCCACCGCGGTGACGGACTGTAATTCTACCATAGCTGTTTCGGCCGGATTTATTGCTGATGGAAGTCAGCAGGCTTTTTTCCGGTGCAGCCTTGCTAAGCCCGGAATAGTCCGTAACGGACATATTACGCCTTGAAGCCGTGGTAGGTTTAAAGTTAATAATAGGCATTTAGGTTTCACACTCCTCATGATGGCTTTGCGGGGAATTGCCGGTTCCCCATCCTTGCCTCTGCGTTCATTCAGGCAGAGTTTACATCATGCCTTCAAAAAACTCGATTGTCTTGCTGTCGGCTGTAAGGGTGACGTAGGCTTTCTTCCAAGAAGGAGTATAGCCCTCGTTCTTGCCCTGGCGGCGCATCTGGCCTCTTACGTGCAGGGTGTTTACCTTGCTGACCTTTACGCCGAAAAGAGCTTCCACCGCTCTTGCAATATCGATTTTTGTGGCATCCTTGGCAACTTCAAAGGTGTACTTTTTCATGCCAATACCGGCCATGCTTTTTTCAGTGATAATGGGGCGGATAATAATGTCCTGTGCTGCCATTATGCATACACCTCCTCAATCTGGGCTACAGCATCCTTCAGCACGATGAATTTGTCCGCATTCAGGATATCGTAGACATTCAAGGTGTTGGCCATTGCTGTTTTTACGCCCGGAATATTGGCTGCCGAAGCGATCACCTTTTCGTTCACCTCAGGGAGAACGATGAGGGCTTTTTTCTCGGAGCCGATTGCCTTGAGCATTGCCGCGATGGTCTTTGTCTTATACTCATCAAGTGAAATCTTGTCAAGCACGATCATTTCGTTGTCGATCACCTTGCTTGAAAGAGCTGACTTCATGGCAAGACGTTTTACCTTTTTATTTAATGAATAGCTGTAATCGCGCGGTTTTGGAGCAAATACGATACCGCCGTGTGTCCACTGCGGTGAGCGTGTGGAGCCCTGTCTTGCGTGACCGGTTCCCTTTTGCCTCCACGGCTTTCTTCCGCCGCCCGAAACCTCGGCGCGGGTCAGTGCCGACTGTGTGCCCTGACGTTGGTTTGCAAGGTAGTTCACTACCATGTCGTGCAGAACCTTTGCGTTGGGTTCAATTCCGAATATGGCGTCGGAAAGGTCGATTTTCTCTACTTCTTTGCCGGCCATATCAAGTACTGCTACTTTAGGCATTCCAATTCCTCCTTCCCTTACGCCTTAACGCTGTCATGGATTACTACGATTCCGCCGTTCGGTCCGGGAACTGCGCCCTTAATAGCAATCAGGTTGTTTTCCGCATCCACTTTTGCAACGGTCAGATTCTGGACCGTTACCTTCTCGGCGCCCAGGTGACCGGCCATCTTAAGACCGGGGTACACTCTTGACGGATCCGAGCAGCAACCATTAGAACCGCCATGGCGGGCAACAGGGCCGGAACCATGGGTTTCCTTCAATCTTTGGAAATTCCAGCGCTTAATGACGCCGGCATATCCCTTACCTTTGCTGGTGCCGGTGACGTCTACCTTGTCGCCAGTCGCAAATGTGTCCGCTTTTACAAGGTCACCCACGTTAAAAGCGTCCGTGTTTTCCAGCCTGAATTCTCTGAGGGTTTTCTTGGGAGCGACATCCGCCTTTGCAAAGTGGCCTTTCATGGGCTTTGTAACCTTGTGCGGCTTTAAATCGCCGTAGCCCATCTGGATGGCCGCGTAACCGTCGTTCTCAACCGTCTTCTTCTGTGAAATCACACAGGGACCGGCCTGGACAACCGTTACAGGGATGACATTTCCCTTTTCGTCGAAAATCTGCGTCATGCCGATTTTCTTGCCGATAATACCTTTTTGCATTATTTTACCTCCTATGCAGGTTATTGGTTGGCGTTCGCCAACTTGACCTCGGCCGCCGGTCGGTTAATTTAGAGTTTGATCTCTATCTCAACACCCGCGGGGAGCTCTAGACCCATCAAAGCCTCTACGGTTTTGTTGGATGGTCTGAGAATATCGATAAGTCTTTTGTGCGTTCTCATCTCGAATTGTTCACGGCTGTCCTTGTACTTGTGAACAGCACGCAGGATCGTAATGATCTGCTTTTCCGTCGGGAGCGGAACCGGTCCGGAAACCCTTGCGCCCGTGCGCTTTGCTGTCTGTACAATCTTTTCAGCCGACTGATCAACCAACTGATGATCGTAACCCTTAATTCTTATCCTGATTTTCTCCTTGACTGCCACTGTGAATCGCCTCCTTATTGTAGTTGGCGGGCGGCGTTTTTCAAATCCTAACACTGTGCCGGGTGTTCCCTCATAACACATTTAAAAACCGGATTCACTTTTACAAGTTAAATCCGGGTGTAGGCATAAAAAACGTCTGAGCATAATAAGAGTGCATACGCAGAAAACCACATACCATTCTCTTATCGCACGCTCAAAGTATCTGTCGCCCGGTTTAAAATCGGACATACTCCACGGAAAAACCGGCCTGTTTCAGCCGCAACCTCCCGCTTCATCGCATATCTGTCGCAGTCGTGCTTGATTATAATACCATAAAACAACCTGTTATGCAATACTTATTTTCTCTTTATTGCAAGAATTTTATACATGACATTTGGTAATGTTGCCGAAAAAAATTCAACGTGTCTATTTCCGGTTTCTATGCCTGCGGACAAGATAAAAAACTCCCGCCACGGCCAGTACAACCGCAACCTGCGCAATAAAGAAGCCAACGTCGAAAGACCGGGAAACCATGATGGAGGTCGGGCCGTCCGCGCCCCCGATCACACCAGCTGCCACGCCGTTTCGCCTGTTCACGAACAATTTGATCCCGGCATAGAGCAATGTCCCTAAACAGATACCTGCCAACGCCGCAAATATCCGCCTCATCAAAACACCCCTCCGCTCCCGTTTCGGTTCATGTCAATCATTATAGATACATTTCCCGAAAAAAGCAAACGAAGGGGCCGCGTCAGAATTAATTGCCGGAAATAATTCTCTGTCAGATCAGATTCTTCCAGACTGCGTTGCTGGTAGCGTAAGGCTTGATCTGCGCGTAAGTCAGGCTGAGCTTGACCAGACGTTTTTCGGGCTTTGTGATCTGGAAGGCAAAGCCGACATCATATTTGGTGAAATAAACCGCGCCGGAATCCAAAGCCGATTTGATCACGCCTGCGGTTACAGACGGTGCAATATCAGAACTAAGCTGCTGCTTAGCGGCTGTTTCCAGAGCCTTGTATAGTGCGTCGTTTTTAACAATCAGATCCTTCATCTCCACCGCTGCGCCGGTCTTTAAGTTAATATTCACCGTGCGAAGCGTATGCACATTTTCCGCTTTTGCGGAGAGCTTTACGTATTCATTAAAGCCGATGCTGATAAAGTTTGTCCCCTCGTATGTCACATCGCTGTTCACCTTAACCGTTGTTTTTTCGGTCTTTGCGCCGGTTCCCAAAGAATTAACGGTCTTCAGCGCGGAGGCTTTGATCGCCGCGTTCACCTTATCGGCGCCGGTAATCTTTCCGGAAAGCACGGGGTAAGATGCCGAATAGGACATGTTGCCGTTTTTATAGCTGTATTTTTCATCTTTTACGGTATAGGTTCCGTTGTTCTCCCCTGAGACAGCTTTGGGGTTTTCCACTTTTGGGGGCTGGCTCGGCGTTACAGGCTTGCTGGAAACCGCCGCACCGGAGGATGCGGAACCGCTGTTTGCACTGTTTGTGCTGTTCATGCCGCTTGTCCCGCCCGCACCCGAAACGGTCTGACTGGATGCGCCGGATACAGTATTCTGGGTTGGTGCGGCCGGCCCTTTGCAGGCCGTCATGGCAAATACCATGGTCAGTGCGCAAATCAGCGCCCATATTTTTTTCATAATTGATTCACTCCTTTAAGTATTTATGTTTTCCAACTTTATTGAAGGCCCGATGCCGTGCCTCCGTATGCCGCAACGTATCCGCAAATAACGGATACACACGAATTCAATTGATACATCTGCCAACGTTGCTTAATGCTACCATATCCAACCAGAAAAATCAACTTACAAACATGTTATGAAAATTACAATTATGTGCTTGATTGTTACCTTATGACAGATACTGTATACAGTATTTTCCTTTTTTAACAAGTTCATTCAGTTATTTCGTGAAAAAAACTAAAAACATATAAAAAAGGAACAAAAGGCTATTGTCCTTTGTTCCTCTTTTGGGTTTGCGGCGTAAATTTTTTCGCTTCAGGAGGCTTTGTTCCAATAAATATACTGTATGAGGCTGTTCTGATATTTCCCGAGATTCGGAACCAGTACCGCCGTATTCGACTGCTGAATTTTCACCTGCTTTACCGTGTACAGGTCTTCCGAAGGCCTAAAATAATCAACCGGAAAACTCCGGCAGGCATAGGCCTCCCTCCCCAGTTTCAGCGCGGCTTCCGGATTCAGACCGGTTTGGACAAAGGGAAGCAGTTTTTCCGCAAGCCCGGTCAGGGTTCCTGCGTCCATAGGCTCCATCCTGCTGATGATTCCAGCCGCCACCGCCTGCACACGCTGCATCCTTGACTCTTCCCCGCCGATTTGGCGGATGCGGGAATAATACAGCGCCTGCTTGCCGGAAAGGATTTGGTCTCCCTGCCGGATATACTGTCCTGTGGGCTCGCCGGAATACCGGTTGACAAGGTCGGCCTCTTCCGCGGTCACGTTTACGGAAACTCCGCCCAGAGAATCAACGGCCTTGACAAAGCCATTGAAGTCGACCGCTACGTAATCATCCACATCAATTTTAAAATTCTGCTCAATCGTTTTTACGCTCAGCTCAGCTCCGCCAAGCTGATAGGCCGCGTTGATTCTGTTTTTCCCGTTCTGCGGAATATCCACATACAGGTCGCGCGGGAAAGGCGTAAGAATCCACCGCTCGCTGCCTTTCCGGCGGTCGATCGAAAGAAGCATGATGCAGTCGCTCCGCCCGGGATTCTTTCCGTCCGCTTCATCCACGCCCAGCACTAAAATGTTGCGTACTTCGTCATGGTGATAAAGGCCGTTCACCAAACCCGGCTGCGCATAGGAGGAAGGAAAAGAGGCATTCGGTACCGATTCCCCGTTTCGGACAGTTCCGGCGGGTTTTAACAGCTTTGGCACAAACGTGATCCCCAACATTAAAACGGCCAGACAGGCGGCGCAGGCTGCAAGTGCCTGGAATCCGTTCCTGTGTCTGCATGCGGACGGCCTCCCGCTCATCACCCTGTCCCTTAACCCCTCACTCGCATGAATCCGGTTGACAGCATCAATAAAATCCTCTGTTCTCATGATATCAGCTCCTTTCTCATCTGCAGCTTCAGTTTCTCCCTGCCGCGGTGAAGCGCCACCTTAACGGCATTTTCCTTCATCCCCAGAATGTCGGATATTTCTCTGATTTTATATCCCTCAATATAATGGAGATACAGAACGGTTTTGTAGTGTGGCGGCAGTTCCATCAGCTGTTCCAGCACCTCCGTTTGTTCCGTTGTTTCGGCATACTCGCCGATTTCTTCCAGCGATACGGTTTTCCTGAAAAAGAAGCGCCTTCTTTTATCCCGGCTGCCGTTCGCCGCAACCCGGATGAACCACGCTTTTTCGTGTTCTTCACTGCAGAATTCGGGGCATTTTTGCAGATATTTCGCAAAGGTATCCTGTACGACGTCCTCCGCATCTTCCCGGTTGCAGAGAATAACCATGCACAGCTTGAACAGCATATTTCCGTACAAATCATATTTCTCCGACAGATGATCGTCCGGGCGCCTCAATTGCTTTCCCATGGATTCATCTCCTTTCACTGTTAACACGTTTATCCCGGCCGAAAGGTTACAAGATAAAAAAATATTTATTCACCGCACGCAAAAACAGCCGCGGAGCGTTCCGCGGCTGCATCAAAACTGTATTCTGTTCCGGGCTTAATACGCCTTGCCCCAGTAGACCATCGATTTTGCAGGCTTTCCGCAGCAGACGCAGGTATCGGACAAGTGCTCCTGTTCCAGCGGCATGCAGCGGGAGGACACGCCCGCAACTTCCTTGAGCTTTTCCTCACAGGCCACGTCGCCGCACCACATGGCTTTGATAAAGCCGGGTTTGTTGTCGGCGATCTCTTTCAGCTCATCCATATTTAAAGCGGCGTAGGTCATGCTTTCGCGGCGGGCAAGCGCATTTTCGTAGATACCCCTGCGCACTTCCTCCAGCTGTTCCGCAACGGCGGCTTCCAGATTGTCGAGCGGCACAAAGACCTTTTCACGGTCGCTGCGGCGCACAAGCACGCACTGATTCTTTTCAATATCCTTGGGCCCGATTTCCAGACGGAGCGGAACGCCTTTCATTTCATACTGGGCGAATTTCCAGCCGGGGGTATTGTCCGAATCGTCAACGCGCACACGGAAGCTCTTTTTCAGCCTGTCGCGCAGTTCCTGCGCCTTTTCCAGCACGCCTGGCTTATGCTGCGCGATAGGCAGAATAATGACCTGTATCGGCGCGACAGCGGGCGGAAGAACAAGGCCGTTGTTGTCGCCGTGCGTCATGATGATGCCGCCGATCACGCGGGTGCTCATGCCCCATGAGGTCTGGAACGGATGGCAGACGGAATTGTCCCTGCCCTGGAAGGTAACGTTGAACGCCTTTGCAAAGCCATCCCCGAAATAGTGGCTGGTGCCGGACTGAAGGGCCTTGCCGTCGTGCATCATGGCCTCTATGGTATAAGTGGCCACGGCGCCGGCGAATTTTTCCTTGTCGGTCTTGCGCCCTTTGATGACGGGCATGGCAAGATCGTGTTCACAGAAGTCGGCGTAAACCCGAAGCATCTGCTCCGTTTCCGCCTCGGCTTCCTCTGCGGTTTCATGCATCGTGTGGCCTTCCTGCCAGTGGAACTCCACCGAACGCAGGAACGGGCGCGTGGTTTTCTCCCAGCGGACGACGGAGCACCACTGGTTGTAAAGCTTCGGCAGGTCGCGCCAGGACTGAATCACCTTGGCGTAATGGTCGCAGAACAGCGTTTCGGAGGTCGGACGGACGCACATCCTCTCCTGCAGCTTTTCGTTCCCTCCCATGGTTACCCAGGCGACCTCGGGGGCAAAGCCCTGCACGTGGTCTTTTTCTTTATTCAGCAGGCTTTCCGGTATAAACATTGGCATAGAGACGTTCTCATGTCCAAGCTCCTTGAACTTTGTGTCAAGGATATGCTGAATATTCTCCCAGATGGCCCAGCCGTACGGCTCAATGACCATGCAGCCGCGCACGCTGGTGTAATCCATCAGTTCCGCTTTTTTTACAATATCGGTATACCATTTGGCGAAATCCTCCTCCATGGGAGTAATCGCCTCTACCATTTTTTTCTGTTCCGCCATTCTACGGTCTCCTCGATTCTGTCAGATTATAAGGGATAAAGCGAACCCCCGGCTCTTCGTGCACGCCAAGGGGTTCCCGTTCAAATTTCTACTTCGTGTCCTTATGGGTGCCGGTGGATTTATTGAGCACAACAATCACGGCAAAAATCAATAGCATGACGATAAAAATACCGAGCATACCCTTGCCCATGAGCTGGAACGATCTTGCGACGTCGCCGCTGCCAACTTCGCCCATCAGGCTTTTAAATAGAACCGCCATTATATTCAAATGAGTCATTTATATCATCCCCCAAATTCTTGCAAGATTCAGGATAATGCCGCCCGCCACGACCGACCCGATCTGACCGGCCACATTGGCGCCGACCGCATGCATCAGGATATGGTTCTGATTGTCTTCCTTCAAAGCCATTTTCTGAATCACTCTTGCGGACATGGGGAACGCCGAAATTCCCGCGCCGCCGACCATCGGATTGATCTTTTTATCCTTCGGCAGGAACAGGTTCAGTATCTTTGCAAAAACCACGCCGCCGATGGTGTCGAACACAAAGGCGAAAAGCCCCAGCGCCATGATGATCAATGTGCCAAGATTGAGGAACTGGTCGGCCTGCATCTGAAACGCAATCGTAATCCCAAGGAAAATGGTAATCAGGTTTGCGAGCGGGCCCTGCGCGGTCTGGGAAAGAGCCTCCAGCTTGCCGCATTCACGGATTAAATTGCCGAACATTAAAAATCCGACAAGCGCGACCGAGTCCGGCGCAACCAGACCCGCGATCAGCGTAACGATAATCGGGAATAATATTTTGGTGGTTTTGGAAACCGCCTTCGGGTTGTACGGCATGCGGATCATGCGCTCATGCTTTGTGGTAACAAGGCGGATCGCCGCAGGTTGGATAATGGGCACCAGCGCCATATACGAATAAGCCGCCACCGCAATCGCGCCGATATAGTTGCTGTGGAGCACCTGTGAAACCAAAATGGAAGTCGGGCCGTCCGCCGCGCCGATGACTCCGGCAGCCATGGCGTCCTTGAGCGGGAACCCAAGCAGAACCGCCAGCACCACGGTAAGAAAGATGCCGAACTGCGCCGCGCCGCCGAACAGCAGCATACGGGGATTGGAAAGCAGCGGTCCGAAATCGATCATGGCGCCAATTCCGACAAACAGTAAAAGAGGGAATGCTTCAGAGGCGACGATTCCCTTTTCAAACAGCCATCTCACGATGCCCGTATCTCCCACCACGCCGGGCAGCGGAAGATTGACAAGAATCGCACCGAATCCCATTGGCAAGAGCAGTGCCGGTTCAAAATCCTTCTTGATGGCCATCCAGATCAGCAGTCCGCCGATCAGCCACATGACCAGCATTTTCGGATTCGCAATCATGAATTGAACGCCGTTTGTCAAAAAGCTGAATTCATTCAACGACTTTAACACTCCTTCTGTTTATAAAACGCAAAACTAAGGTTTATTATATCTGAAACATGGTGCTTTTTCAAGTAAAAGCACAACAAATTCCCATAAAAACCGAATAAAATAAAAAAACCGCCGCGCACACGCACAGCGGTTTTCAGAAGAAAATGCCGTCTAGACATTTTCTTCAATGTACTTTACCAGTTCACCGACGGTCTTGATGTTGTCAATTTCTTCATCGGGGACCTCAATTTCAAACTCATCCTCGATAGACATCAAAAGGTCGACTACATCCAAGGAATCGGCGCCTAAATCGTCAGCAATGCTTGTTTCGGGAGTAATCGAATCCTCCTCGACGTCAAACTGTTCGCTGAGAATCGCCTTTACCTTCTCAAAAACCATGTCTTATCCTCCTTAGAAATCTTACAAATTTTGAATCATCGGCACGCGGAAAACGTTATTGTTTATTGTGGACAAAAACATCCCTCTTGTGTTACAATTGCCACAGAAAAAACCACATAAATCGCTCCGGACACTGATTGTCTAACCACATATTATTAGTAAACTTTGACTTTGTCAATATATTTTTAACCTTTTTTTAACGGGAAAGCAAGAGGAATGAAAAATGACTGAAAATAACTTCGCCGTAATCGGCCATCCAATCGCGCACACCATGTCCCCGTTTATTCACGAACGGCTTTTCGCCCTGAGCGGAAAAAGCGCCGGTTACGGCGCTATGGACATCGCTCCGGCCGGGCTTGCCGGCCAAATGGAGCGGCTTCGCACCCTGTGCGGCTTCAACATCACGATTCCCCACAAACAGTCAATTATTCCGTTCTTAGATGAACTGAATGAAAAATCAGAATTTTTCAATTCCGTCAATACCGTTAATAATTTGGACGGACACCTGACCGGGTTTACAACGGACGGCACGGGCTTTTGCAAGGCTCTGGAAGCCGGCGGCGCCGGCCTGAGCGGCCGTACGGTCGTGCTCGGTGCCGGCGGCGCCGGCAGGGTTTTCGCGTTTGAAGCGGCCCTGAGCGGCGGGAGTGTCACCGTGGCCGTACGGCCGCACGGCCTGGCGGCTGCGGAGAAGCTCTGCGCGGATATCCGTGCAAAAATAGAAGGCGCACAGGCGGATTTCTGCCTTCTGGAAGAAATCTCCGGCAAAATTGACCTGCTTGCCAACGCGACTCCGGTCGGTATGTTTCCCAATATCACAGCGTGCCCCGTTTCGGAGGATATTATTAAAAATGCCGCCTGCGTTTTTGACGCGGTTTACAATCCGAATGAAACCATGATGATCAAAACGGCGCGAAAAAACGGCGTAAAGGCGATCGGCGGGATAAGCATGCTGGTCTGGCAGGCGGCGGCGGCACATGAGATCTGGTACGGCGCGAAATTTGAAGCCGGGGACATCCGCACGCTTTGCGGCGACGCCGTGACGGAAATGAAAAAGAAGTTCGGCAACATCGTTTTATGCGGATTTATGGGCAGCGGGAAAACTTCTGTCGGAAGCCGCCTTGCGCAGACAACGGGCCGTACTTTGGTGGATATGGACCGCTACATTGAACAGAAGGAGGGCATGACGGTACCGGAAATTTTCTCCGCGCGCGGAGAAGCCGCCTTCCGCACAATGGAGCGGGAAGCCGCAAAGGAACTTTCCCTGCAAAGCGGCCTGATTATCGCGACGGGCGGCGGGGCGCTGATGAACCCCGAAAACACGGCCGCGTTAAAAGAAAGCGGCGTGATTGTGCTGCTGGACGCGTCGGCGGAAGCCATCCGCAGGCGTCTTTCCGGCGACCGCTCACGCCCGCTGCTCAGCGGACCGGACCGGGAAGAAACCTTTTGGCGGCTTTACAGCGAACGGACAGGCGCCTACCGGGCGGCGGCGGATCTTATAGTCGAAGCAGACGGCTGCATCAACGACGTTGCGGAAAAAGTCAGGAAAGCCGTAAAAATCCCGCTCATTCAAAATAAATAAGCGGGTGTCTGCTATTCTTTATGAAGCGCTGTTCCGGAGTACGTACGGTACGAGTCCTTACCGCTGTTTTTCGCAGCGTACATGGCCGCGTCTGCTTTTGCAAACAGTTCTAAATAATTCTTTCCGTCTTCCGGATAAAAGGCAACCCCTATGCTGCCGGTAACCTTTAATTCCGTGTCATCCTGAGGGTGGGCGTTGCGGAAGATGGTCTGCAGCACATCGGCTTTACGTTTTACATCCCTGCGGGAAATATCCATGAGGAAAACGACGAATTCGTCCCCGCCGATTCTGCCAATAATGTCGTCTTCGCGGAATCTGCATTTTATTTTCGACGCAATATCTACAATGACCTCGTCGCCAACCAGATGACCAAGATTGTCATTTACATTTTTAAAATTATCAATATCAATGGTAAACAGCGCATGGCAGCTGCCCGGGGGGCTGTTGCCGATCGCTTTGTCAATCAGCGCGTTGGTGGTCATACGGTTGTAAAGGCCGGTCAGAAGATCGTGTTCCGCTTTTTCCTTTAAGCTCATGTTTTCTTTTTTCTGCCTGTCAATATCTGTAATAAAAACAATCATTCTGGCCGGGTTGTTCTGCTCATCGCGGATAACCGTGCTGCGCACCCGGTACCATCGGTAATTACCGTTCACATCCCTGAACCGGTATTCTGGGGTTTTGGGGTTCCCCTCCTTTATAAATTCGTAAATATCACTCATGATGCGGGGTTTGTCCTCTTGAAAAACAGTATTGGAATGGTACAGCTTGTCCAGCAAGCCGTCCGCCGCGCTCACCTCTATGCCGAACTTTTCTTTAAAAGGTGGAGAACAGAAAAGCTCCTGCGTTTTAAAATTATAATCGCAGATCGGGTCAGCCGCCTGCTCCATAATAATGCGGTAGCGCTCCTCGCTGGCAGCCAGCTCGCGCTCCGCTTTTTTTATGATTTCAAGCTGCTCCCTTTCCCGTTTAAGGGAATGCCTTCTCTGTGTAATGTCTTCCAATACCCCGCAAAAATACTCGGACCCATCCCCCGCCGTCAACAGGCGCAGACAGCAGATGGTCCACATATGATGCCCGCTCTTTCGAATCAACTTCAGTTCCAGCTCGATAAAGCCGTATTTTTTTATATTTTCTGCAAGTTTTCGCCAGTTGATGGGCTGGTCGCCGCTCAGCAAACGGTTGGGTACCGGCCCGTTCAGCGCGGTGATTTCTCCCTCGCTGTATTCAAACATCCTATAAAACGATGCGCTTGCATAGACAATTGTCAAAACGTCGTCATTCTTGCAGCAGAAAACACCTCCGCCAAGATGATTGACTATGTTTTCGATACCGAGTGTACTCATCGCTTTTTGGGGCATCGGCGTCCCTTCTTTCTGTAAAGACACTTGCTCATTCACAGGCTGATATACTTATTGATTATATCAAATTTATACAGAACAATCAAGAAATTCCGTACTGATTTTTACGTTCCGTTTTTTTCAGGACCGCTTTGTGACTGATTTTGTGCAATTAAGCCTTGACACCGGCTCCATTCTGTATTATTATACGGGATAAGGTGAATACAAAGGAGTTACATGATGAGTTTGACTGCATACACAACACGATTTACAGGATATGGCTATCCCCGCTATTTTATGGCGCGGGATTTTTGTGCATACAATAAAATCAACTGTAAGCTTTTGTGTGGATCGATATAGCCGTACTGCAACAATTACCGGCTGATATTTTAACGGAGCTGACAGCAGCCCCGTTATTTTTTTATTCATTTTTAGCCGCTTATAGCAATTCCCAAATAAAATCCGTTCCATTGCATTTTTGTAATTGCTATAAATTAAAAGGAGGAACAACATGATTATCGTATTAAAGCCCAAATGTACCCCGCAGCAGCTTGCCGAGTTCACCGACTCGCTTACAAAGGAATACGACATCAAAGTCAACACATGGGTGGGAACGCAAAGCACCGTACTCGGACTGATCGGCGACACCTCTGTCATCGATATCGACTTCATCGCCGCGCAGGATATTGTGGAAAGCGTAAAGCGGGTGCAGGAGCCGTACAAGAAGGCAAACCGCAAGTTTCACCCGGATAACACGGTGATTACCCTGCCGACCGGTCAGACCATCGGCGACGGCGGTCTGGCGCTGATCGCGGGCCCCTGCTCCGTGGAAAGCGAAGAGCAGATCTGCGGCGTGGCCGAACGCGTAAAAAAAGCGGGAGCGCAGTTCCTGCGCGGCGGCGCCTTTAAGCCGAGAACCTCCCCCTACGCCTTTCAAGGACTGCGGGCCGAGGGCCTTACCCTTTTAAACGAAGCGAAGAAGAAAACCGGCCTCCCGATTGTAACGGAAATTATGAGCATCCGCCAGATCGAACTGTTTCTAAAGGACGACGTGGATGTGATTCAGGTCGGCGCAAGGAACATGCAGAATTTCGAACTGCTGAAAGAGCTTGGAAAGATCAGAAAGCCCATTCTGCTCAAGCGCGGGCTTTCCAGCACCATTGAAGAGCTTTTAATGAGCGCCGAGTACATCATGTCCGGCGGAAACGACCAGGTCATTCTATGCGAACGCGGAATCCGCACCTATGAAACCTACACGCGGAACACGCTCGACATTTCCGCGATCCCGATTCTCAAAAAGCTTTCCCATCTGCCCGTTCTGGTCGACCCGAGCCATGCCTCCGGCATTGCGTGGCTGGTGGAGCCGTTGGCGCTCGCCGCGGTTGCGGCCGGCGCGGACGGGCTGATTATAGAGGTGCATAACAACCCGGCCAAGGCGCTGTCCGACGGCGCGCAGTCGCTGACCCCCGACCAGTTTGATAAAGTGGCGGCGCATGTTTTCGCCGCCGCAAAAGCTTTTGGAAGAAAAGTAGATTCCCCCGCGGATATTTGCTATAATTAGTCCTATAACAATTTCAAAATTATAGTGGAATGGATTTCGTTATCTCCCCTGCCAAAGGCGGGGGAGATAACTGACAGTTCTTCAACTTGTATTTGAAAACTATAAAAACAGACCGCGAACGGGGGTAGCCTTTATGAACAAAAAGATCGTGATCGTCGGGCTGGGACTGATCGGCGGCTCGCTTGCGAAAGCCTTCCAGAAGTACAGCGAATGCACTGTGGCCGGAATCGACCGGGACCCCGGCGTCGTAAAAGCCGCACTTGGCTGCGGCGCGATTGATAAAGCCGGCGGCGACGAAGACATTCGGAATGCCGACCTGCTCTACCTGTGCCTGTACCCGCAGGCGGACATCGATTTTGTCTCCTCCCATATTCATCTGATTCCCCCGTCCTGTTTGGTGACCGACACCTGCGGGATCAAGTCGGAAATCTGCGCCCATCTTCCGCGCATGGCAAAGGAACACGGCTTTCCGTTTGTGGGCGGACACCCCATGGCCGGCAAGGAGAAGAGCGGGTTTGCGGCAAGCGACGCGGATTTATTTGCAGACGCCAGCTATATTATCGTCCCGTGCGGCGCGCCGCGGTCGGCGGTGGACCTGCTGAAAGCAATCGCCGTGGAGCTTGGCTTCGGCGGCACGGTGGTAACCACGCCGGAGCATCACGACCAGATGATCGCGTTTACCAGCCAGCTCCCCCACGTGCTTGCCTGCGCCTACGTAATGAGCCCGCAGTGCCTTGAACACAACGGTTTTTCGGCGGGAAGCTACCGGGATGTTTCCCGTGTTGCCAATATTAACGAGCAGCTTTGGGCGGAACTCTTCATCGACAACCGGAAAGCGCTTGCCTATGAGCTGGACACGCTGATTGCAAATATCACCGATATTAAAGAAGCGGTTGTAAAAAGCGATGTCGAAACCCTGCGCGCGCTTCTGCGCAGGGGAAGACTGATAAAGGAAAGGCTTGGTGAATGATGGAACTGACTGTCAATACCTCCGGAAGCTATCAAATCATCATTGCGCGAGGCTGTATGGATGAGATTGGCGCGCGCGCGGGAAAGTTGTTTAAACCCGGCGCCAAAGCCGTTGTCATCAGCGACAGCAACGTGCTTCCGCTGTACGGGGAACGGATTATGGATTCGCTGAAAGCCGCGGGGTTTTCCGCCTCCCTGCTGTCCTTTCCGGCGGGCGAGGAAAGCAAGCGCCTTTCCTGTATTGAAAAAATGTACGCAGAATGCGCGGAGCAAAGGCTCACCCGCAGCGACTTCATCGTCGCCCTGGGCGGCGGCGTGACAGGCGACATGGCGGGGTTTGCCGCGGCGACCTATCTGCGCGGGATCTCCTTTATCCAGATACCCACGTCCCTTCTGGCGCAGATTGATTCCTCCGTCGGCGGAAAGACGGGCGTCGATCTGCCGCAGGGGAAAAACCTGGTCGGCGCGTTCCACCAGCCGGCGCTTGTGCTGATAGACCCGGACACGCTTTCCACCCTGCCGCCGCGGTATTATTCCGACGGAATGGCGGAGGCGATTAAATACGGCTGTATTAAAAGCCGTGACCTGTTCGACATGATTGTCAGAGAGGATGTTTCTCAGAATATAGAAGAACTGATTTACCGCTGTGTCGACAGTAAGCGGGCGGTGGTGGAGCAGGACGAGTTCGACACCGGCGAGCGTATGCTTCTGAACTTTGGTCACACCTTTGGCCACGCGCTGGAAAAGTTGTACGATTTCAAAAAGCTTTCCCACGGGGAGGCGGTGGGAATCGGCATGGTGATGATGGCAAGATGCGGGGAAAACGCGGGGATTACAAAAACCGGCACGGCCAATGAAATCATCGCCGCCCTGAAAAAATACAATCTTCCCACGCGGGATGAAATGCCTGTGGACAAAGTGCTTGCGGCCACGGCGCTGGATAAAAAGAACAGCGGAAGCATGATCAGCCTGATTATGCTGAAGGAAATCGGCGAAAGCTTTGTCGATCAGGTTTACCGCGGCCGCCTCGCCGAGCTGGCCGGGGTGCTGTGATGGCAAGTGTGAAAATTTTTCCTTCCGTGCTGAACGGAAGCATCCTTGTCCCGCCTTCCAAAAGCGCGGCGCACCGCGCGGCAATCTGCTCGGCGCTCGCTGGCGGCAACGCCCTTTTTGAGGGGGAGTCGTTCAGCGACGACATCACGGCGACCTGCCGCGCCATGCAAGCCATCCGCGCCGGCGGGGAAAGCATCCGGATTGACTGCGGAGAGTCCGGCTCCACCCTGCGCTTTCTGATTCCGGTCGCGGCAGCGCTCGGGCTGAAAGCGGAATTTACCGGAAGAGGGCGCCTGCCCGAGCGGCCCATCGGCGTTTACCTTAGCTGTCTGCCGCGGCACGGCGTTTTGTGCAAAACGGAGGGCGGACTGCCTCTTGCAATCAGCGGACAGCTGACCCCCGGGGAATTCGTGCTGCCGGGAAACATCAGTTCCCAGTTTATCACCGGTCTGCTGCTCGCGCTTCCGCTTCTGGACGGCGACAGCGAGCTGACGCTCTCCTCCCCGCTGGAAAGCGCGGGGTATGTCGATATGACGATTGAAACCATGCGTGAATTCGGCGTAACGGTGCAAAGAACCGAAAACGGCTGGAACATTCCGGGCCGGCAGTCGTACAAACCGTGCGCTTACCGTGTGGAGCGCGACTGGTCGCAGGCGGCGTTCTTTCTGGCTGCGGGCGCGCTCGGCGGGAATATCCGGCTGGAGGGCCTGAACCGAAATTCCTGTCAGGGCGACCGCGCGGCGGAACGGCTTTTCCGGGCATTCGGCGCGGACGTGGAGTGGAAGGACAATGTACTGTCGGCTGCTTCGAAAGAGTTGAACGGAATTGAGATCGACGCTTCCCAGATACCCGACCTTGTGCCGGTTCTGGCGGCGACCGCCGCCCTTTGCCGGGGGCGCACAAGAATTTTTAACGCGCAAAGGCTGAGAATCAAGGAAAGCGACCGTCTCGCCGCCATGGCCGGAGGCCTAACGAGACTGGGCGGCCATGTCATGCAGACGGACGACGGGCTGATCATAGACGGTGTTGACCGACTGCACGGCGGCGAGGTTGACGGCTGCAACGACCACCGCATTGTGATGGCTTTTTCCATTGCGGCGCTAAAATCTGACGGATGTGTCACGATCAGCGACGCGCAGAGCATTCAAAAAAGCTATCCGGCATTTTTTGAAGATTACAATCAGCTGGGAGGAAAAGCGAATGTCGTCAACATGGGGTGAAACTGTTAAAATGTCCATTTTTGGTGAAAGCCACGGAAAGGCAATCGGCGTGGTTCTGGACGGTCTGCCGGCGGGTGAACCGATTGACTTTGACGCCGTTGCGCTTCAAATGAGCCGCCGTGCGCCGGGCAGGGATTCCACCAGCACGCCGCGCAGGGAAAGCGACCTGCCGCAGGTGATAAGCGGCATTTTAAACGAACGGACTACCGGTGCGCCGCTGTGCGCGCTGATTGAAAACACCAACACGGAATCCGGCGACTACGATCATCTGAAACGGGTTCCCCGTCCGGGGCACGCGGATTTTCCCGCATATCTGCGCTACAGCGGATTCAACGACGTGCGCGGCGGCGGCCATTTTTCCGGGCGGCTGACAGCCCCCCTTGTCTTTGCTGGCGCGGTCTGCCGCCAGATTTTACAGCGGCGCGGCATTGTCATCGGCGCGCATGTTTCCTCCGTGGCGGATGTGCAGGATGATCTGTTCGACCCGGTCAATGTGTCGGCGGATTTCCTGTCCACCCTGTCCTCGGTCTATTTTCCCGTTATCAATGAAAACGCAAAGCAGAAAATGCGGGATAAAATTGAGGCCGCGCGACTTGCGCAAAACAGTGTGGGAGGCGTGGTCGAATGTGCCGTAACCGGCGTGGAACCGGGAGTCGGCGGGCCGCTGTTCGGTGGGATTGAGCCGGTGTTCTCCTCCATCCTGTTCGGAATCCCCGCCGTGAAGGGTGTGGAATTCGGCGCGGGCTTCGGCGCTTCCGCGCTTTTGGGCAGCGAAAACAACGACGCCTATTATTACGACGGCGGTACGGTAAAAACAAAAACCAACCATGCGGGCGGGATTCTGGGCGGAATCTCCACCGGCATGCCGATCGTGTTCCGCACGGCGTTCAAGCCCACGCCGTCGATTGCGTTGGAGCAGGACAGCATCGACCTTAACGCGAAGGCCGACGTAAAGCTCAGCGTGCACGGACGGCACGACCCCTGCATTGTGCCGCGCGCCGTACCCGTGGTGGAAGCTGCCGCGGCAGTCGCGCTGATCAATATGATCAATTTGAAGACCGGAGGAATGGAAGTATGACTCTTGATGAAATCAGAAAAGAAATTGACGGAATAGACGCACAGCTTCTGCCCCTTTTCATCCGGCGGATGGAATGTGCCAAACAGGTTGCCGCTGTGAAGAAAGAACAGAACCTTCCGGTGTTCAACGGCGGGCGCGAACAGGAAATCCTGGAGCGTATCGGCGGTCAGGCCGGCGAATACGGCGGTGAAGCACGGATTCTTTATTCAAACATGATGGATATGAGCCGTGCGCTGCAATACAGTCTGATCGGCGGCGGCGGCGAGCTGCGTGAAACGATACAGGCCGCAGGCGCCGCGCCGGAAAAATCCGATAAAATCGCTTGTCTGGGCGAAAACGGTTCCTTTTCCCACGAGGCGCTCGGTCTGCTTTATCCAAAAGCAGCGCCGCAGTTTTATCAGGGCTTCGGCGGGATTTTCGCGGCTGTTGCAAACGGGGACGCGGATTTGGGAATTCTGCCGGTTGAAAACTCATCCGCCGGTTCGGTCAGCGAGGTTTACGACCTGATTCTGAAATACCGGTTCTATATTGTTGCGGCAACGTCGCTGCACGTTCACCAATGCCTTGCGGCGGCGAAAAAAGTAGATGTCCGCAGCATCGGCACGGTATATTCCCATCCGCAGGCGCTGTCCCAGTGCTCGGACTATATCGCAAAAAATGACCTTCGCGCGCTGCCGTGTTCCAACACAGCCATGGCCGCCCAGATGGTCGCGCAGCGTCAGGAGGCCGGTATCGCCGCCATCTGTTCGGAGTATGCGGCGAAGGAATATAAGCTGCAGATTCTTGAAAAGGACATTCAGAACAGCTCCAACAACTGCACGCGGTTTATTGTCATCAGCCGCAGGCTTTTCATCCCCGACCGCGCGCAGAAGATCAGCCTATGTTTCTCCCTGCTGCACAAAACCGGCACGCTTTACAGTGTGCTTGCGCGTTTTGCGGCGCTCGGGCTGAATCTGACAAAAATAGAAAGCCGCCCGATTCAGGATAAAAATTTTGAATACGATTTTTATCTTGATTTTACCGGAAATGTACGGGAGGCACCAACTCTTAACCTGATCTGCTCGCTTCATGACGAACTGCCCCGCTTCTCCTTTTTAGGCAACTACACGGAGAACGATTAAACTATCCACAGAAAAATGGGAACCCGCCGGGCTTTTCAGCTCAGCGGGCTCTCTTTTTTGTTCTTTGTATGCTTCGTACGTGATTGGCGTTTGCAGTACGGCGGGTGCTTTTTATGGTTTTCGTGGTGCTCCAAACACTCGGCGCACTTTCCGTGGCGCTCACAGTTGATTCTTGGGCAATTGCAGGTGTCCGTCCCGTTTTCCAATGTCATGTTAACCGCCCCGCAATCCAATCAGAATGATTTCCGCTTCGCGGCGAGGGCGACCCAGCCCTTTTCGGTTCTGCGGCTGATGATCTCAAACTTTTTCTCAACTTCACGGAGGACGTCCTGTTCGCGTGTGTCGATAATCCCGCTCATCAGATAAACCGTATCCGGAACCATAAACCGCTCAATATCCTTTGTCAGAAGGATAATCACATCGGCGACAATGTTGGCGACGACAATGTTATAGCTTCCGCTCACCTTGTCCGTCAGGTCGCCGCAGATTCCGGTAAAGCGGTCGGCGACCTGGTTGATTTCCGCATTCTGCACGGCGGTTTTGACCGCGAGCGCGTCGATGTCCACCCCGACGGCCTTTTGCGCCCCCAACAGCAGTGCCGCAACGGACAGGATGCCGCTGCCGCAGCCGACATCCAGGACATCGCAGCCCGGCGTAACGTATTCCTCCAGAAGCTCCATGCACAGGCGCGTGGTTTCATGCGTGCCCGTACCGAACGCAAGCCCCGGCTCAAGGTGCAGCACTTTGCGGTCACCTGCCTCGTATTTCTCCTCCCAGGTCGGGCGGATCAGGAGCTTTTTCCCCACCGCAATCGGCTTGAAATACTTTTTCCAGTTGTTAATCCAGTCCTCTTCCACACAGTCCGCGGTGGTGATCGTGTGACGGATGCCCTCCGCGTTGTACCGTTCGCTTAAAAACGCAATCGCTTCGGCCGGGTTCTCCTCCGGGCTGATATAGACGTGCACCTTTGCCTTGCTGCGGTCTTTTTTCAGCAATTCCTCGTCAATCAGGTCAATATGGGCGATTTCTTCCACCTCTTCGCACAGGTGTGAATAATCTTCAATATAAATTCCGTACGGCACAACCATCTGGGCAATGTCGCCGGCTCTGTCAATATCCTTTGCGTCCACTTCCGCCGTTACTTCCGTCCAGTCCATTTTTTCCTCCTGCTTTCTATTCCAATTGGAATTTTCCTGACAGCCAATATGTTTTTATTATAACCTATTTTGCTCCGCGCGTGAATACATTTGATTAACAAAACTTATAAAGGTGTTATTCAAATGAAAAAGCGCATCTTTTACCTGAATGCGGTCATTCTCACGTGCAGCAGCGTGATTCTGCGGCTGAGCAACATCTGGTTTCGGGTCTTTATCTGCTCTAAAATCGGCGCGGCCGGCATGGGGCTTTATCAGCTGATCTTATCGGTATTCATCCTCGGCATCACCCTGTGCACCTCCGGGGTAGGCCTTGCCGTTACGCGCCTTGTTGCAGAGGGACGCGGCACAAGGAACAGCGTGCGCCATTGTGTTTTTTACGCGCTTGTTCTCAGCTTTGCCGGGGCTGGCGCGCTGTTCTTCTGCGCCGACTTTATTTCCGTTCGGTTTATCGGCGACGCTTCCGCAGCGGCCCCGCTCCGGCTCTTGGCGCCGGGGCTGCCTTTCATCGCCGTTTGCTCCTGCCTGAAAGGCTATTTCCTTGCCATACGCAATACCATCATCCCCGCGTGCGGCGAATGGCTGGAGCAGTTCGTGACCATCGGCGCTTCCCTGCTTCTTTTCATGAAGCTCAGCGCGCCACTGAACGCGATCATGCTCGGCTCCACCATCGGCGAGGTGTTTTCCTGCGCATACATCGTACTGTTATATCTTGTCTTTGCCAAAAAGCGCGGCCTTTCAAAGGCAAAAAGCAGCGGGATTTTTCAAAGCGTGCTGCACATTGCGGCGCCTGTGCTCTGCGGTTCCTTCTTCCGCAGTCTGCTGAGCAGCACCGAAAACATACTGATTCCCCGCGGGCTGAGAAAATACGGCGCCGGCGGCAGCGGCGCCCTGGCGCAGTACGGGATTATGCAGGGCATGGTAATGCCGATTTTATATTTTCCCTCCGCGTTTCTCGCTGCTCTGTCCATGCTGCTGATCCCCGAAATGGCAGAGGCCAACGCGTGCGGAAAACGGGCGTCCATTCAAAAATCCGTTGAAAAGGCCATGCGCTTTACACTAGCCTTTTCCTTCCTGATGACTTCCGTCCTGATTGTATTTGCGGATGACCTTGGGATGGCCTTTTATAAGAGCCCGCAGGTGGGAAACATTCTGCGCATTATGGCGCCGATCCTTCCGCTGATGTACCTTGACAGCGTGGTGGACGGCATGCTCAAGGGCCTTGACCAACAGCTGTATTCGCTCAAATACAACTTCAGCGATTCGGTGATGCGTGTCATCCTGATTGCGGCCCTGGTCCCGTTTTTCGGGCTGCGAGCCTACATGGCGGTGCTCTTTATGAGTGAAATCTACAACGCTTCCCTGAGCATTAACCGGCTGTTGAAGGTAACCGCCATAGAAGTGGATATTGTCGGCTGGATTCTCACTCCGGCGGTCTGCGCGGCGTTACTGTATTATTTATTGCTGCTGCTTCAAAAAACGTCGTGTTTCATGATTTGACAAAATGCCTGTAAAAAGTTAAACTATAGCAATCAAAACAAATTGAAAGCCATATAATACAGATAGAAAAAGATGATTTAAATTGCTATAGTAAAAATTAATGTCAACTTACAGGATGAGAGGGAACATGGATAATTTTTGGATATTGTTTCTCGTTTTTACCGTATACAGTTTTCTCGGCTGGCTGACGGAAAGTATCTTCTGCTCCGTCCCGGCCGGAAAATTTATCAACCGCGGGTTTCTGAACGGGCCGTTCTGCCCGATATACGGCGTGGGCGGTGTGGCTGTCGTATCCATATTAACGCCTTTCCGGGAGAATCTGATTGCCCTTTACCTGGCAGGGGTCGTGGTAACATCACTGATCGAATATTTGACCGGTTTTGCGCTTGAAAAAATATTTCACACGAAATATTGGGATTATTCCACCCATCGGTTTAACCTGCGGGGCAGGGTCTGCCTTGAAAATTCACTCCTGTTCGGGGTCATGTGCGTGGTCGGCATACTGTACATCCACCCCGCGCTCATACGTCTGCTGGAATCCATTTCCGTGACGGTTCTCCCATGGGTCTCCGGCGGTTTTATTCTGTATTTTGCCTGCGACACCACTTTGTCCGTATACACCATTTTCAAGCTGAACGGAAAGCTGGAGGAAATGCAGCTGGTGCTGGATGAAATTAAAGAGAAAGCCACCGCCTTCAAGGCTGACGGGATTGAAACCATGCAGTCCGCGCTGGGCAGCCTGATTGACGAGGAAGCGAAGGCCGCCTACCAGAAAGCCCTTTGCGAGCTTTATGAAAAGAAGGATAAAATCGAAGCGGAAGTTAAGTTTTTTCAATGCCGTATAATCAGCGCATTTCCAACCATGAAATCCATGCGGTCCAATGAATCCCTTCAGAGGATGAAGGATGTTATTCAGGAAAAAACCCAAAAAATCCGCCGCGGATAAAACAAAGGGGTCTGCTCAACGAGCAGGCCCTTTTGTCGGCATATGTACGAAAACATTCCTGTTTTTATTGAACCGCGATGACTTCCACTTCCACCAGAACGTCCTTAGGCAGCTGCTTGACGGCCACACAGGAACGGGCGGGCTTGCCTGTAAAGTATTTTCCATACACAGCGTTAAAAGCGGAAAAATCGGCCATATCCGCTAAAAAGCAGGTGGTCTTTACCGCGTTTGTGAAATCCGCGCCGGCAGCCTTTAAAACCGCAGCGATATTTTTCATGACCTGCTCGGACTGCACCGTGATATCGCCTTGCGCGATTTCACCGGTTGCGGGAATAATCGGAATCTGGCCGCTGAGATAAACGGTGTTCCCCGCGGAAATTGCCTGTGAATAAGGGCCGATCGCGGCCGGAGCGTCTTTGGTTGAAATTACCTGGCTCATTTTATCTGCCTCCGTTTTATTGATTTACATGTTTGCGATACGATATCCCGCGTCAACAATCGCCCTGCGGATCTGCTCCAGGTGCTCACGGTTTCTGGTTTCCATGCGGATGTGCAGGTAGCAGTCGTTGATGCCGGTGTTTTCCCCGCCACGGTCGTGGTGCACGCTGACCACATTCGCACCCAGATCGGCGATGATTGCGGAAACATCCTTCAGCTGGCCCGGCTTATCCACCATGGCAATCACAAGGTCGCCGGAACGCCCAGCCTTTAAGAGGCCGCGGCTGATCACCCTTGAAAGGATAGTCACGTCGATATTTCCGCCCGACAATAAGCATACCACTTTTTTCCCCTTGATATCAACCTTGTTGAACATCGCTGCCGCAACGGCGACCGCGCCCGCGCCTTCGGCTATCAGCTTCTGCTGCTCTATCAGCGTGAGAATCGCGGTGGCGATTTCGTCATCCGTCACCGTAACCACCTCATCCACATACTTGCTGCAAATGTCAAAGGTGGTGTCGCCCGGGCACTTTACCGCGATGCCGTCCGCAAAGGTGGACACACACGAAAGCGCCTCCACCTTTTTATCGGCAAGGGCGTGCACCATGCTCGGCGCGCCGCTGGCCTGCACGCCGTAGACCTTGCAGTTGGGGTTCAGCGACTTGACGGCGTAGGCCACACCGGAAATTAACCCGCCGCCGCCGACGGGAACAATCACCGCGTCCACATCCGGCAGCTGATTCAGAATTTCCAGTCCGATGGTCCCCTGACCGGCAATTACCTCCGGATCATTGAACGGATGGATAAAGGTCGCGCCGCTTTCTTTCTGCAATTCGCAGGCTTTCTGATACGCGTCGTCATAGACCCCCTTGACCAGGCAGACCTCCGCCCCGTAGCTTTTGGTCGCTTCCACCTTGGAAATGGGCGCGCTGTCCGGGATGCAGATCAGCGACCGGATACCGTTTTTCGCGGCGGCAAGCGCCACGCCCTGCGCGTGGTTGCCCGCCGAGCAGGCGATAACGCCTTTCGCTTTCTCCTCGTCGGTCAGCTGCGATATTTTGTAGTATGCACCGCGCACCTTGAACGAGCCTGTGATCTGAAGATTTTCGGTTTTCAGGTAAATCCGGCTTTCCGGATTGATGAGCGGCGCGTGAATCAATGCGGTTTCACGGATAACGCCCTTTAAAACATAGGCGGCGTGGTAAACCTGATCTAACGTTAACAAGCTGATTATCCCCCAACATATCAATATTTTATTTCATCATTGCCATTGCACCGGTGCGCAGAATTTTAAGGACATGGTACGGATTATACAGTTCAATAAAGGAATTGATGGTATTCGCATCACCGGTCAGTTCCACAATCATGGAATCCGGCTGTACATTTAAAATAGCGGCGTGAAATACATTTGCGATTTCCACTAGTTTTTCACTGTTTTGCAGGCTGCGTTCCACCTTCAGGAGCAGGTGCTCGCGCACAACGGCTTCTTCCCGGTTCAGGACGGTCACTTCTTCAATATCCACCAGTTTACTTACCTGTTTATCCACCTGGCGGACAATGCGGTCGTCACCCGAAACGACAATCAGAATACGGGAGTATTCCGCGTTTTCCGTCTGCGCGGCGACAATGCTTAAAATATTGTAGCAGCGGCGGCTGAACAGGCCGGCGATGCGGAGAAGAACACCCGGGTTGTTTCTGGCGAGTACAGATAATACATATTCTTTATCGGCAGCATTTTTCATCGTCATGTCCTCCCCTCACATTTCCAGAATCGGATCTTCCACGGAACCGCCCGCAGGAACCATGGGCAGCACGTTGACGTCCGGATCAATATGGCAGTTAATCAGCACCGGCTCATGGAGCGAAAGAGCCTCTTTCAGCACCGGTTCAATCTCGCTCTTTCGGCTGATGGTCAGCGCCTTGACCCCAAACGCCTGCGCCAGCATTTCATAATTCGTTTTCTGATCAAGCGTTGTTTGCGAAAAGTGGTTGTTGTAAAAAAGTTTTTGCCACTGGCGCACCATTCCAAGAACCTGATTGTTGAAAATCAGTTCAATAATCGGAATATTGTACTGCGCCACCGTTGCAAGCTCGTTGCAGTTCATATGGAAGCTTCCGTCTCCTGCCATATTGATGACGCGTTTGTCCGGGTTGGCCACCTGCGCGCCGATTGCCGCGCCAAGGCCGAAGCCCATAGTTCCCAGTCCGCCGGAACTGATAAAATGCCGCGGGGAACGGAACCGGTAGAACTGCGCCGTCCACATCTGATGCTGACCGACCTCCGTAACCAAAATTGCTTTCGAATCCGTAAGCCGGTCGAGCGTTTCAATCACCTCCTGCGGCATGACCTCGTCTTCCGAGGATGCCTCCTGCACAAGCGGATACAGCTCTTTCCACTCGGCAATCTGCTCCATCCACAACTTGTGCTGGCATTGGGAAAGTAATTCGTTCAAGTGCGCCAGAATTTCTTTGGCGTCGCCTTTCATTTTTAAGTCCACATCAATATTTTTATTAAATTCCGCCGTATCGATCTCAATCTGAATAATCGGGCAGTGCTGCGCAAACAGGTTTGCATTGCACAGCACACGGTCGGAAAAACGCGTGCCCACCGCAATCAGCAGATCGCAGTTTTTAATAGCGAGCGCCGCCGTATTCGTCCCGTGCATCCCGAGCATACCGATATAGCGCGGGTCGGTCTGGTCGTATCCGCCCTGACACATCAGCGAAGAGGAGACCGGCGCGTCAAGTAGCTCCGCAAACTCCTTCATTTCGTCAAACGCCTCTGCGGCGATCAAACCGCCGCCCGTATAAATAAACGGTCTTTCGCTTTTGCGAAGCATTTCCAGCGCCTGTTCAAAGCGCTCCTCATAGGGAAAGTCGCCTTTCGGCGCGGGAAGCGGCTTTCTCGGTGTATACTCGTATTTCTGCGCCGTAACATCCTTGGGAATATCCACAAGCACCGGACCTTTCCGGCCCGTACCCGCAATCAAAAACGCCTTGCGGATGGTGTCCGCCAGATCTTCGATATTTTTAACCAAATAATTGTGCTTGGTAACCGGCATGGTAATACCGGTAATGTCTACCTCCTGAAAGCTGTCCAGCCCCAAAAGGGGACGGCTCACGTTCCCTGTGATTGCGACCATCGGCACGGAATCCATATAGGCGGTGGCAATCCCCGTGACCAGATTGGTCGCGCCCGGGCCGGAGGTTGCGATGCAAACCCCCGTTTTCCCGGTTGAACGTGCATAGCCATCCGCCGCGTGGGCCGCGCCCTGCTCATGGGCGGTGCGGATATGGTTGATCCTGTCCCTGTACTCGTAAAGCGCGTCGTAAATGTTCAGCACCGACCCGCCCGGATAGCCGAAAACCGTATCCACGCCCTGCTCAAGCAGACACTCCATAATGATTTGCGCTCCTGTTAACTGCATTCCTGATTCCTCCTTAAAAACACATCTTCCTCGGATAAATAAAAAAGCCTTCGCCTCTATGTTATAGAGGCGAAGGCTTCACTTCGCGGTACCACTCTAAATTCGCCGATGAATCGGCATCTCATATGCATCCAACAATGCACTCTCTTTTAACGGTGAGAAACCGGGCGTACTTACTTAGAAACTGTTCAGCTGCCTGCTCCGGGGTGATATCATACAGCCGCCGCGCCGTCTTTCACCTGCCGACGGCTCTCTGTGAGCGGAAAGGATGTATTCTGTCCCCATCTGCGCATTTTTGTTATTAATTTATAGGATATTATATTCCGTGCTGCTTGTCAAGTGTTTTGTTAAAAATGCGATTATCGGGATGCGCTGTCCGCATGCGAAGCATGGTCTTTTTGATCAGGCACAATGACCGGGTCCACAGGCTGATCGGTACGGTAAGGCATGACGACGGGGTGTACCGGTTGATTTGTGTAATAAGGCATAACGGACGGCTCGGTTCTTCCGGTAAAGTCCGCGCTGCTTTTTGACACGGTCGGTATTTTTGCCGCATATGCGGATTCGCACAGCGACAGCATCATAGCCGAAAGTATCAGCACACTTGCTGCTTTTTTCATGCGTATCATCCCTTTCAAAAGTATGCACAGCATTTCCAATGCCACTGCAAAAAGATCCGCCCTGCAAATCCCCCTCTTATTTAAGCCAATATTCGCTTCCGTCGCTTTTTCTATCCATATATCCCAGCTCTATCAGGCCACGGCGCAGGGTGGAATAATCCTCCGGATAGATCTGCTTTAGAATTCCGTTGACATCCATTTCCGTATAATGTTTTCCCTTTTCAAACTGACCCGCTATTTTTTTGAAAATAACCGCTTTTTTCTTCGCTTTTGAAGAAATCACCTTTAGCTTTAAAGGCTCCAGTGAACTGAAAACATTATTTAATATTTTTTCTTCCTCTTCCGGTGTCACATCAAGCGTTTCCATATTTATCCTCCCGTAATATTCATTATGATAAATTTTACATCACATTTTGAAAATGTCAAGCAGATACAACATTGTTTGTAAATTTGAATTTTAAAGGTATTGCGGTCTTAGACAGAATTGCTGAAGTGAATAAACAGAAAAAAAGCGATCATAATAAAAAAGAAGGAGTGAAGAAAATGATCGACAAAATCGCATTGCTGCTGGTTATTATCGGCGGCATAAACTGGGGCTCCATCGGCATTTTTCAGTTTGACCTTGTCGCATGGATCGGCGGCGGGCAGTCGGGCATGTTCAGCCGGATTATTTATGTACTTGTTGCAATTTCGGCAATCTGGTGCATTTCTCTGCTGTTCAGGGATGACGACGCTGTAGTCCATGAAGCCAGATGAATTCAAAGCCCTCCCAATGATCGGGAGGGCTTATTTTCTGCTGCTATCTGTTTTGATCCGAAATGTCATCATCACTTGATTCAGATTCCACAAAATCTTTTCCTTCACTGATTGATGAATTTTTTCCGTTCCTATTGACGGCGGATTTTCCTACATCATCCTTTGGCTTCGTTTTCTGATCATCCCGGTCATTCCTTCCTAAACAGTTCGCATCAGTTAAAAAGTTGCAGATTTTTTCATCATTGTATGTGTCACCGTTCAGGTTTTGGAAACTATATTTTTTATCCATCATTTTCTCCTTTTAAGAATAGAATTTTCCCTTCGGAACATTTTTAATATTCCCAGCACAGCGGGCGTTATACTTTTTAAAATGAAAAACCGATTCCAAAGCTAAATTCCGATGTTGCTGTGTAGAGCGGAAAAAATTGCTGTAAAATGATATAAAATAGCAACAAGCACACCGCTTCATAATGAAACGATGTGCCTGTTGCTATGGTGTGTGTCGAAACATGGAATAAGTAAAGGAGTAATCAAAATTAATTTCAGAGCTTTTTCTCTGAAGCGGCATCCTGTACGGCCTCCGCAATCTCTTCCACGCTCTGGTTTGCGCTGGAGCCGATTGCGGCTACAACCGCGCCCTCTACAAGGGGGCAGTCGAGCATCCGTATTTTTCTGTCGGGCATATTTTCAATCACCATTTCAGCCGTCATGACTGCGCTGCCCATATCCATCAGGATAACCACGCCGTCATCGGAATATACTGAATCAATGGCTGTACTGATTTTCTCAAAGCTTGTGCCAAAAGTGCCGTCGTCAAGCCCGCCGGCCGGTACAACCGGTGCGTCGGCAGCCATCATTTTTGCCAGCTCCGCCACGCCTTCGGCAAGCTTTTGGCTGTGGGATACAATTACAATTCCTACCATATTTACCCTTTCCCGTTTAAATTACAGCATCCTGTTGATTACTTTCAGCATTAAGCAGGAGGAAGTTGCCCCCGGATCCTGATGGCCAAGGCTTCTCTCGCCAAGATAACTGGCTCTTCCTTTTGTTGCAATAATGGTTTTGGTATATTCAACGCCCTTTTCAGCTGCATCCACACCTGATGTGAGGGCGGCTTTAAAGTCGTTATTCGCTTCATAACTTTTCTTAATGGCATTCAGGGCCGGAATTAAAGCGTCCAGCATGGTTTTTTCGCCTTCATGCGCTTTGCCTCTCATTTCAATTCCGCCGATCGCCGCCTCCAGCGCGGCAATAAAGTCGTTCCCATCCATTTCGTTTTTTGCGCCTACCGCGGCGCCGGCTTTCATAAACGCGGTTCCGTAAAGCGGGCCGGAGGCTCCTCCCACGGTAGAAACCAAAGACATACCGACAGCTTTTAAAATCGACCCGATATCCTTCCCGGAAAGATCAGCCAGTTTTTTCTCCACTTCTTTGAAGCCCCTGGCCATATTAATTCCATGGTCACCGTCACCGATTACATTATCCAATTCCGTTAAAAAGTCTTTTTCCATCTGAATTTGCTCGCCAATCTGCTTCACTATTTCAATTACTTTTTTGCTGTCCGTCATAACAATTTCCCCTTCTAAAAAGATCTACCCATATCATTATAATATAATAAATGATATATATGCAACCAGATGAAAATTATGCGGCGGAACGGTGCGCCCCGCCGCACACAATAAATGATTATTCTTTAAATGCTGGCGTGTCGGCCTTGGCGTCGAGCAGCTCTTTCAGTTCTTCGTCAAGACGAAGCAGGGAAATTGAGAAGCCCGCCATTTCAATGGAAGTCATATAATTGCCGACATAGGTCTTATAAATCTTGATTCCCTTTTCAGTCAGGTAATCATGAACCTTGTTATTGGCAATAAAAAGCTCCATTAAGGGAGTTGCGCCGGAACCATTGACCATAACCGCAACTTCTTTGCCGCTGTAATCAATGTCCGCTACAATTTTGTCAAGCAGCATCGTGACAATTTCATCCGCGCTTTTAATTTTCTCTCTGTGCGTGCCCGGCTCGCCGTGGATGCCGATACCGATTTCCATTTCATCCTCACCGAGCTCAAATCCGGGTTTTCCAGCCGCGGGAACGGTGCAGGGCGTAAGAGCCATGCCCATTGTCCTCACGTTGTCCACTACTTTTTGAGCCACACGATGGACTTCATCCAGATCCGCTCCGGTTTCGGCTTTCGCACCGGCAATTTTATGAATGAATACGGTTCCGGCAACGCCGCGGCGCCCGGTTGTATAAAGGCTGTCTTTGACTGCAACATCGTCGTTGGAAACGACATACTGCACTTTAACACCGTCCGCCTCTGCCATTTCCGCCGCCATTTCAAAGTTCATGACATCGCCTGTATAGTTTTTCACTACCATCAGTACGCCCTTGTCCGTGGCGATGGCTTTGATGCCCTCATAGATCTGATCAGGCGTGGGAGAAGTAAACACAGGCCCCGCTACGGCACAGTCAAGCATTCCTTCGCCGACATAACCGCCGTGCGCAGGCTCATGGCCGCTGCCGCCGCCACTGATCAACGCAACCTTGCCTTCTTTTTTGTGAGCTCTGACAACAACATTTCCGCAGTCCAGCTTCTTAAGGTGATTCGGATACGCCTTCACCATGCCGACAATCATTTCCTGTTCCACATTATCCACGCTGTTTATTAACTTCTTCACAAAGAACGCCTCCTGTCATTTATTTTTAATTTATACTGCAGAGCCGCAATTCACTCCAGCTCTTTTGTGGCGATGATATTAACCGGCGTACCGCATACGTTTTTAATAACCACTTCACCAATGTGGACCGGACGCATGACCGTATGGCGGGAAATCTCCTTCAGACAGTCAAAGATTTTGCTTTTTTCAATCGGCTGGGAAGTTTTAACGGACAGCGGCTGGGTGGTTCCGTAGACGTCCATCAGCGCGGTTACCATTCTGGTAGGAACCGTCAATTCCTCCTGTGCATATTTTTTTCCAATATTACAGGTATAACCTTCAATGGATAAGATTTTATCCCCATCCATCTCGGCAGTAATCCGGCAGCCCATCGGGCAGCCGATGCAGGTAATTTCTTTTATCATGACTGCTGCGCCTCCACTCTTACGGTGATTTTGTCAGCATTGGCATTTTTTTGCAGATATTCGGGATTGAACTTCAGCGTTACCATTTCGCCGGGCGTAAGAATCCGGCTCTTTTTTTCAGCAGCCTGAACATCTCCGACATCAATGCAAACCTTTGCATCCTTGAAAACGCCCCTCGGACGGAACATAATGGTGATCGGTTCATCCAACTTCTTGGAGATATGCTGGGGAACAGCGCCGGATACTCCGAAACCATTGACCACTTCCAGCGTCTCCTTGTCCTCCGGAAGCTGACCCTGCACGTACTTGTAAGCATTGACACCGGCTTTGGCGGACTCCTCGGAAACAAAGTCAACCAGGTCATGCACATGCAGTACATTTCCGCAAGAGAATATTCCATCGACAGAAGTCTGAAGATTCTCATTTACCTCCGCGCCGTTCGTCGCCGGAGAAATCTTCACGCCGGCCATGGTAGTCAGTTCATTTTCAGGAATCAGGCCGACGGAAAGCAGAAGCGTGTCGCACTCATAATACTGCTCTGTCCCGGGAATCGGTTTTAAGGTCTTGGGATCAACCTCGGCAACCGTTACGCCTTCCAGACGCTCTCTGCCTGCGATATCGACAACCGTATGGCTGAGCAGTAGCGGAATATCGTAATCGTCAAGGCACTGCACAATATTTCTTTTCAGTCCGGCGGAGAAAGGCATCAATTCCACGCACGCCAGAACCTTCGCGCCCAAAAAAGTCATCCTGCGCGCCATGATCAGACCGATATCTCCCGAACCGAGAATAACAACCCGTTTGCCCGGCATCAAACCCTTCAGGTTCGTAAATTTCTGCGCGGTGCCCGCCGTGTAAATGCCAGAGCATCTCCAGCCCGGTGTGGCAAGGGAGCCTCTCGGGCGTTCGCGGCAGCCCATTGCGAGGATAATGGATTTTGCTTTAAAGTGTTCCAGACCGGCGCCTCTGCTCACCGCTGTGACGACCTTGTCCGGAGTGATGTTAATGACCATGGTGTCGCACTGGGAGGGAATACCGTATTCCACTACCTTGTCGATATACCTCTGCGCATATTCCGGGCCGGTAAGCTCTTCCTTAAAAGTATGCAGGCCAAACCCGTTGTGGATGCACTGCTTCAGAATACCACCGAGATTTTCTTCTCTTTCGAGAATCAGAATATTTCTGGCGCCCGCTTCATAAGCGGATACTGCAGCCGCCAAACCGGCAGGGCCGCCGCCGATAATTAAAATGTCTACATTACGCATCTTCATGATCCCCTTTCTCAAAAAGGTAGCCTTCCAGATATTTGGAGTTTCCTCCGAACTTTGTCACCTCAAGTGGGGATATATGAAGCTCTTCACACAGTATTTCCACAGTCCTCGGGGTACAGAAACCGGCCTGGCATCTGCCCATTCCGGCTCTGGTTCTTCTCTTGATTCCGTCCACTGATCTTGCGCCTACCGGTCTGCGGATTGCTTCCCTGATCTCTGCTTCCGTTACAGTTTCGCATCTGCAGACAACCTTTGCGTAATCCGGATTGACCGAAATTGCTTTGGCTCTCTGTTCATCGGTCATCTCTCTGAACTTCGGTATTCCCTTTCTGATCGGGTTGAAATCGTCCTTCTTTTTCGCATTGAGTTTGTCGGTGATCATTTCCGCCAGATATACGGCGATGGCCGGGGACGAAGTCAGCCCCGGGGATTCCACGCCCGCCGCGTTAAAGAACATGGGCGCGTCCGGCGCTTCGCCGAGAACAAACTCATTTCTGTCACAGTGTGCGCGCAGCCCGGAGAAAGTCGTAATGAAGTTTCTGCCCGGAATGTGCTCCCACGTAAGACTGGCATATTTCAGAACCTTTGCAAGGCCTTCGGGTGTGGTGCGGGTATCTGTCTTATCGTCAATATCCTCCGCCGTAGGCCCAATCAGAATGGTTCCGTCAACAGTCGGCGTCACCAGAATTCCTTTACCCATTTTCGTTGGAAGCTGGAAAATGGATGCGTGGAATGCGTCACAGAATTTCTTATCAACAATATAATATTCTCCTCTGCGGGGAACAATCGTAATTTTATCTTCAGAAACCATATTGTTGATTACATCGGAATACAGTCCGGCACAGTTTACCACTGCTTTCGCAGTAAAGGTACCAGCCTTGCTTATAACTTTCCATCCGCCTTCAGCTTTTTCAATTGCAGTCACTTCTGCTTCACGGTAGAAATTAACACCGTTCATTGCAGCGTTTTCAGCAAATGCTTCTGTCAACTCATAAGGGCAGACAATTCCGCCGTTTGTGACCAGCAGTGCTTCATACGCTGTGCTGCCAATGTTCGGTTCTCTTTTTCTAAGTTCATCTTGTCCAATAATGCTGAGTCCGGGAACGCCGTTTTCGATACCTTGATTTAATAAAGCCACCAAGTTATCATGATCATCTGGATTGAAGGACACAACCAAGGAGGTATTCCATTTGTGCGGAACATCCAACTCCTCACAGACCTTATCGTACATCTTATTGCCGAGCACGTTAAATTTTGCTTTCAGGGTGCCGGGATGGGCATCATAGCCGCCATGGATAATTGCGGTATTTGCCTTGCTTTGGCCGTTGCTGATATCATCGGTTTTTTCCAGCAAAGCAATGTCCAGACTGTATCTTGACAGTTCTCTGGCGACCGCACAGCCCACAACGCCTCCGCCAATGATAATTACATCTACCATTTTGTGAACACCACTCTTTAATTTATTTGAATTTACTTTAAAATAATGCAGGGGCAAATTTTGTTCGCCCCTGCAAATATTTTATCAATTCATCGCTATGTATTTACAAGGCATATTTTATAATATAACCTAATACATTATTATGAATCTACCACGGAATAGCCGTATACAGTAAAGCGCCTAAGATACCGCCGACGATGGGCCCAAAGATTGGGACAATAAGGCCGTAGCTCCAGTTGGAATCGCCCTTGCCTTTAATGGGGAGAATGGCATGGGCAAGACGAGGTCCAAAGTCACGGGCAGGGTTCATAGCGTATCCTGTGGTGCCGCCTAAAGACATACCGATGGATACAATGATTCCATATACAAACACGTAGTTCACACCAGCAGCAGGTGCGCCGGTCACATTGCCGAAGCCAAGCAGAGCGAATACAAGTATAAAGGCATCCACCGCTTCGCAGAAGAAGTTGCGGGGAAGATTGCGGACGGACGGTCCGGTTGCGAAGACGCCGAGCTTTGTTCCGGGGTCTTCTGTCGCATCAAACTGATCCTTAAACAAAAGATAGACGATGCAGGCACCTACAAAAGCGCCGGCTATCTGGGAAATAATATAACCTGGAACCATTGCCCAGCTGAATTTTCCTACCGTAGCAAGTGCTATGGTCAGCGCAGGATTGAAGCTCGCGCCGGAAGCAGCGCCAAAAATACACGCCGGAACCATAACCGCAAGGCCCCATGCAATACCTGTCTGAATACTGCCGGCACCCTTTTGTCCGGATTTGTTAAGACTTACGTTGCAGCAAACACCGTCGCCGAGGATGATCAAGATCATTGTTCCCAAAAATTCCGCAAGATATGGTAACATTAATAATACACCTCAATCTTTTTTAATACCGGCCCCCACAATGGGAGGTTCCCCCTAATTATAGGGGCCGGCTTAAATGAATAGTTATTCATCAACCGCAATGCAAAACAGGTAAATCAGTCTTCTTTAGCCCAACCGAAAGAACATTTAACAGCTTTGCTCCAGCCTTTGAGAATTTCTGCGCGATGAGCGCTCTCCATAGAAGGCTCAAAGATCCTGGAAATCTGCCAGTTTTTAATGACATCTTCCTTGTTTGCCCAGTAACCAACCGCAAGGCCCGCCAGATAAGCAGCGCCCATTGCTGTTGTTTCAATGCACACCGGTCTGTGAACAGGGGCATTGATCACGTCGGCCTGGAACTGCATTAAGAAGTTATTTGCACATGCACCGCCGTCAACTTTTAGAGCATTCAGCGTAATGCCGGAATCTTCCTGCATTGCTCTTAGTACGTCATAGGTCTGATAGGCAAGAGACTCAAGAGTAGCTCTGACAAAATGATACTTGTTGACACCTCTGGTAATACCAACGACCGTGCCTCTCGCATACTGATCCCAGTGGGGTGCACCAAGGCCGGTAAACGCAGGGACAACATAGCAGCCGTTTGTATCGCTGACCTTTGTCGCCAGATACTCGGAATCAGGCGATGTGTCAACCAGACGCATTTCGTCGCGCAGCCACTGAATTGCAGCGCCGGCTACGAAAATAGAACCTTCAAGTGCATAATTTACTTTTCCGTCAAGACCCCATGCAATGGTGGTAACCAGACCGTTCTTGGAATAAACCGGTTTTTCGCCCGTGTTCATCAGCATGAAGCAGCCGGTACCGTATGTATTTTTCGCTTCGCCCGGTTTAAAGCAGGTCTGGCCAAACAAAGCAGCCTGTTGGTCGCCCGCGGCGCCTGCAATCGGAATCGCCCCGCCGAAGAAGGAAGGATCGGATTCGCCGTAAATACAGCTGGACGGTTTCGGAGTCGGAAGCATGCTCTCAGGGATATTCAATTCAGCAAGAATTTCTTTGTCCCACTTGAGTTCCGTAATGTTGAACAGCATGGTTCTGGAAGCATTGGAGTAATCGGTAACATGAACCTTGCCTTTTGTCAGGTTCCAGATCAGCCATGTTTCAATGGTGCCGAACAGTAAATCGCCGGCTTCTGCTCTTTGCCTTACGCCTGGAACATTGTCAAGAATCCATTTTATTTTCGTGCCCGAGAAGTAAGCATCGATCATTAAGCCTGTCTTTTTCCTGTAAACTTCTGTCAAGCCTTTTGCTTTCAAGGAATCACAATACTGTGATGTACGTCTGCACTGCCAAACGATGGCGTGGTAAACAGGCTCCCCTGTTTTCTTATCCCACACGACTGTTGTTTCACGCTGATTGGTAATACCGATTGCCGCTATGTCGGCAGCAACTGCGCCAATCTTCAGCATTGCTTCCTGAGCAACACCAATCTGGGTAGACCAAATTTCCATTGCGTCATGCTCAACCCAGCCGGCCTTTGGGAAATACTGTGTGAACTCCTTTTGTGCCACGCTGCACATTTCACCCTTCTCATTGAAAAGAATGCAACGAGAGCTGGTCGTGCCGGCATCCAGCGCCATAACATACTTGGCCATAAAAAAAACCTCCCCTAAAATGTTTTTCCGATACAATAAATTGTATCTTTTGTTTGCCCTAAGGCACCTTCCCATAACTTTGGTTTTCCGGCTCATGCCGTATTACCATCTATGCTCTTATCATAGCACTACAAAGTAGTTTTGTATTTAGACAATTCCCGTTTTTTGTTTAGATTTGATAATTATTATATGTTTGAATTATTTTTTTTGGTTATTGTTGTGTATGATGCTAATTGAATCATTCAATATTTCTATAAAGAATTCATAATATTTGGCAATAATGAATATTTATTTTTAAAATATAACAAAAAATCCCGTACATTGCCGTACGGGATTTCATTAAATCGCTATTCGCTTTTGCTTTTCCGTGCCGTGATAAACCATTCGGAGCAGAGCCTTTATTTTTGAAATCACATACTCCTCATCTTCCTGCATTCCGCGGCTGACCCACTGTATGCCGTAATCTACAAATGCGGTTGTAAAAAAATCAACAAGAAAATCCGCATCGTCTTTGCTTATGTATTTACAGTTTTCAAGATCGATGCCCAGTTTTTCAACCCAAGTGTGCACAACAGGCTGTAAAAAAACCTCCATGTACTCTTTTTTAATGGAACGGATGGTATTTCTGCAAAATGCGCGGTTGGCCTTACAGTACCGCATGATCTGCACCACCGCCGTTTCCCACTGCTCATCCTGTTCCTCCACCACTTCGTTAAAAATATCATTGTGATAAATCCAGCTCAGGAGCTCGTACATATCCTTAAAGTGATAGTAAAAGGTCTGTCGGTTTAATCCGCAATTACTGGTTACATTCTGGACGGTAATTTTGTTGAACGGGGTCCGGCTCATTAGCTCTTTTAAAGAATTTGCAAGCTGTTGTTTTGTTTGCGATGCATATTCCATGCTATTTCCTCCATTTTTACATTCAAATGTTTTAGCAAAATAGATAAAACAAGCACTCACCCATAATATATATTATACTATATAACGGGATTATGATTCAAGAGTAATTTTATTATGTAAAGGGACGGACATCACATGGTTCCCGGTTTGTTCTGCTATGTTTTAATGGGAATGAAAGCGACGACGCGGCCTGTCAATCGTACTCGTTAAAACCAAGGCAACGAAACAGGCGATCCCCAGACCCAGCAGGATATCCCCCACGCTGATAAAACCGCCGATATGCGGAATTGGCACGGGAATAATGTCGCCCAAAAAATAAAGTCTGGCGCCTTCCGCGGCGATAAAATAGTTTGCCTTTCTTGCATACACGGCCTCTGCGGTCATGCCGGGATACATGGCAAGCGCCTGCACAGAAACCGGCATTCGGAAATGATTGCAGACGATGACCAGCAGGTTACAGAGCGTACCTGCTCCGGCTAAAACAACCGCCGGTCGTCTGTTTCGGTTCAAAATCAAAAAGATAATGATGCACAGATAACTCAGGCCGGTGAAAAGCCAGGGGACTTTCGCCGCAAAATCCGGAAAATAGGAAAATGGAAGCTCAGCCAGCAGTCCCGCAACAGGAAGCCACAGGCCGCGGATGGAGGCAACATTTCCATATTGCATTTTTACGCCTCTGCTGTAATTCACGACAACGGCAATAAGGATGCCCGCCAGCACAAAAAGAAATAGAATCATGATCAATCTCCGGATTCCATTAAATTTTACCCTTTTCATGAAGGGCTCCCAAAAACGCGGAAACCACCTTGGGATGAAATTGTTTTCCGCTTTCTTCCTTTAAAATTTCAGCCACCTGTTCCACCGGCATGCTCGCACAGTAAGGTCGGTTGCTGGTCATGGCGTCGTAAGCGTCGGCGGCGCCGATGATATAGACCGCAAGGTGGATCTCGTCCCCCTTGGTATGATCCGGATATCCGCCCCCGTCGTACCGCTCGTGATGATGAAGAATGGCTTCGCGAACGGCATCGTTCAGCTTTACATTTTTTAAAATGGACGCGCTGATCTGCGGATGTGTCATAATCGCTTCCCGTTCCCCGGGAGTAAGCGGTCCGGGTTTGTTCAGTATTTTTTCATCGATGCCGATCTTGCCGATGTCGTGCAGCAAAGCGGCGACTTTGATATCTTCTATTTCACTTGGGTGATAATGCATTTTGCGGGCAATCATTTCGGCATATTCTTCCACGCGGTGAGAATGTCCCTCCGTATATTTATCTTTCGCCTCCAGCGCGGCCGTCAGCGTTTTTACCATATTGTAATAATTTTTTTTTGCATCCAGATACAGAACAAAACTGTACCGTGCAAGGAGCAGCGGCAGCATAATGAAAAGAACCAGATATATCCCGTTCTCCATATTAAGAATTCTTGCAATGAAATAGGCAATCGGCGCGGATGCAGCAATATTAGGAAGAAATTCCCATAAATTTTTAAAAAGCGCGGGGAAAAAAGAAGTTTGATTATTAAGTGAAAACAGTAATATCAGAATTGCACAGTTTAGTAAAAAAAATGTAAATATCGCTACCACTGCGGGCAGTAAAATATGCGGCAACGTTAAATCCCCGGTTACGCCCCCCGCTTTTTCATACAACACGCCGGAGATAAAAACCGAAATCACAAAATTAGCGGCATTAAAGGCCGTTTTAATCGGTGGCCTGTTAAAAAAATGTGTAAAAGTTTTTTCTCCAGTGTTAGTTGGGATAATGATAAAGGGTGTGCTAATAATAATCATCGCCGCAGAGATGACAGGTCCATAACAGAAAAGGGATGCAAGATTACATACAAACGACATATCGATAGAATAATCATCCCGGATATAAATTGGAAGGCAGCGACAAATAGTGTACAAAAATGTGAGTACCCCAAACTTTGCCAGCTCCAAATTTAGGTTGGAAGAAGTAAAAGCATGCTGAAAATATAAATAAACACAGTATGAGCCAAGCGAAATTCCGACTGCTGAGATGAAGTAAGCGTATATTTTTGAAGAACGGCTCATATGTACCTCCTTCTATATGAAAAAATCAGGTCTGCAAAGCTATGAATTAATAGTTATTGCCAAGAAAAACCTGCGCCAGCAGTCACTATTACAGAAAGTATGGACATTAATGCAAATAGGACTTTTTTCATCGATATAGCCCTCCGTAAAACAGACTCTGTTCTCCGCTAATAAACAGGCTATATCCGCTACGCTTATGAAATCTGGCTGCAAACCTGATTTTTTTCCGAATGAAATGCGCTAGGTATTGGAGATTTTGCGGTTCAGCGCGTCCAGTGTGGCTTTTACGACCGCGGACCCCGCGTCATCCCCGACAAAGGAACTGCCCAGAAAGCGCTCCACACTGTCCTGAATTTTTACCGCAATACACACGGCGATTGCTTTTTCTCCTGTAAGGTCAAATATCTTTACATCTATTGGTGAAAGCATCATAACCGGTTCTATAAAATTAGAAACCGCATTTAAAGTTGCCTGACAGACCATTTTATTGACTTCCATGCTGTCATTCAGAGCGGAAGCTTCCCCGCTGAAGGTTGACTCGCCGTCGCAAAGGGTGACGGAAGCCGTGGAACGGTTCTTGTTTTTTGAAATACTGATCTCTTCAAAAACAAGCCTGTCCTTTAACTTCGTGCTGGTTTCCGAAGGAATCTGCGCAATGCTGATCAGCTTGTGGTCAATGGTCGTACCAAACTGGACAAGAATGGCGGACTGTATGTCGCGCGCAATTTGTTTTGGCGAGCGGCTCGTATCGGAAAGCACATGAATTTCGGTAATTACATCGTCGGACAAAATGATACTGGACTTTATAACCCCCGGCAGCTTGTCTATCAGACCGGAATATTCTTTTACCTGCGTGCTTTGATTGTTCTCCATTTGAGAACCTCCCGTATTGTAAAAACTGTGCAGAAATATCTGACCATCTGCGTCTATATGATTTGATAAAAGTGTTTTCCACATATTCGTCTAAATTATATTAAATTCCATTCTGATTATCAATGCCTTTTGGAAAATTTTTGAAATTTTATTAATAAAAACATATAAAAAGCATCCCGCCGGAAAAAATGCGCGGGATGCGTGTCTTTTATAATTCAATTTTCCTGCGGAAATCGTCGGTATGGTTTTCGGAATGTCAAACTGCCGCATATTATGTCTTTTTAACAAACTCGGTTCTGCAAACCGGGCAGGTAATACTGATTTTCCCTTTTCCCTTTGGGACGCGCAGGGTATTGGAACAATGGGGGCATTTATAATACCGGTGAGTTTTTCTGTCCTTCATCCTGTAAGAGGTATTGCGCATCCGGGTTCTTAGCTGATAGAATCCGCGGCGGAACCATTCATGAACCGGGCCCCACCATTTTAAAAAGCGGCTGTTTTCCTGATAGCGCCTGCTGATATCTCTTGACAGTATCCTGTAAAAACAAAAAATAAGCGGAATCCATGCAACCAAGGTTAAAACCGGAAGCCTAATAAGCTGTCCTGTAAAAGAAAGCAGCATATAAAGCACCATCAGCGCAATGGATAGCTGGTCTGCACCGTATCTTCCCATCATCTTTTTTCTGAACCAGTCCATAAAATCATACTCTCCTTCCTTGTTCCGGCAGCATGTGGAACCCTGCACGCTGCAATAATATGATTATACCGCATCCGGACGGAAAATATCTGAATGAAACGTTAACTTTTGCTGTCCTGTCGGGCAAACTGCAGCCCCGGCGTTCTGACCAGTTCAGAAAGCACCGTATTGTGGAGGTCGGCCGTTTCGCCGCCGGCAAGGCGCACCGTTCCGTCTGTTCCGACGGTTACATCTGTTCCGCACAGAATTGCATTGCTGATATAACGTTCATCGCGATTCAGGTCAAATACGAACAGCGGCTCGCCCTTCTTGCCGCGTTTGGAACACACGTAGCTGTAAATCCGGTCTTCCAGTTCCTGATTTCCGGTGTCGGAATTGACATAACAGCCAAAAAGGCAGCCGCAGTTGATCATCCGTTGTCTGAATTCATCCGACATCAGCCACTGCGTATTTTTCTCCGTATAACGGACGTGAAAACCGTAAAAGCATTTTCCCTCATGAAGCTGCCGCAGCGCGCAGTTCTCCTCGTCCTCTCCGCATTCTGCGGACATATCGACCGAAAAAATCAGATTCGGCGTTTTCAGCATCTGCTCTTTATGCCGGTCAAAAATAAAGCCCGGCACCACCGCGGCAAAAAAGCAGCATTCTTCATGGTTTCGGCAAAGCTCCAGAAGCCGGCTGAGCCGTTCGGCAGAGCCTTCCATCTGAAAAACAAAGGTATAAATACCAAGGGAAACGGCATCTGAAACAATTTTCTCCATCTGGGGCAGTTCCAAAGAATTTTTGTCATTGAAACTGCAGTCAAAGCGCAGCAGCCACGGAATATCTTTTTTAGCGGCGGCCTCCTGGGCGCGAAGCACCTCGGAGCCGTAATTCAGCCCGGTGTAGCCGAAATTCAGGCTTACGGTTTTGATGGTCTTGGCGTCGACATTCCGGATCATATTCAAAATCAGATCATTGTAAGGATTGTCCGGGTCTTTTAAAACCTCGTGCGCAATTTCAAAGAAACGCTTCTGGGCGGGTGTTTTAGAAAAATTATCGCCCATATCCGCCAGATTGCGGATACTGCGGCGGGAGTCTTCCTGTATGTCCCGGATTGCTTTTTCAATCACGACCCCCACAGCCGTGCGCATCATTTTATGTCTAAATTCCATTCTTTACGCTCCGTTTGCAAACTGATATTTTACAGCAATTCCGCTTACGGTCGCGGGATATCATGTCTCCCCCGCCTGGGTGGAAACACAAATCAATCCTACAGACCAGCTGAAATGCCAATAGTATAAATATAAAATAGATGCCGGAAGAATAAAATAGACAGTTTTATTTTTTGTCCTGTTTTACGACAAATTAGCGGATATGTCTAAAATTGAAAAGTATCCGGTATGCCAAGGCAGTGACCGGATACTTTATGAAAATTGTATTTGCTTATCAGGTAAAAACACAGCCCGCCCTTAAAACAACATTGGAGAAAGGAGTAAATTCGCCGGTACGGATGGCAAATTTGCAGTCCTGCGTGGATTTTTTCAAGTCCGTATGGGGCAGCTCCTCGTGGGGAATTCCGCTGAGCTGCTCCGCCAAAAGCGCGTAAGTGGCAGGGTTCACCGTTTTCGTGTCCTCCGAAATGGAGTAAAACTCGATTTTGGTCTCGGCAAGCACACATTTAAGCACCTGTTCAAAGGTAGGTACGCCCCCCGTCAGAGCCAGATCAACAATCGGCACCCCTTTTGGCACGGGCATGCCCGCGTCACCGATCAGAAAAGTGTCGGTATGCCCCAGTCCGGCAATGTACTGCATCAGCTGGGCATTTAAAATTCCTGTTTTTTTCATCAAGACCCTCCCAATTCTATTATTTGCTGCTGTTGCGCTGCTGAAGCGCCATTTTCTCCTGCATTCTGCGCTGGAACTGGTCTATAATAACGGCCAGCACGATCACGACGCCCTTAATTACCATCTGCCAGAACTCGGAAACACCGCACATGACCATGCCGTCGTTCAGAATGCCGATGACAAACGCGCCGATGATGGTGCCGCCGATGGTGCCGATACCGCCGGACATGGACGTACCGCCCAGAACAGTTGCGGCGATCGCGTTCATTTCCCATCCCTCACCGGAAGCCGGGTGGGCGGCAACCAGCTGCGAAGCGGTAATCAATCCCACAATCGCGGCGCACGCGCCGGAAATGACATAGACCAGAATTTTTACCTTGTTGACCTTTACGCCGGACAGCTTGGCGGCTTTTTCGTTGCCCCCAATGGAGAAAATATGCCAGCCGGTCGGTGTCTTTTTCAGCACAAACGCGGCAGCAAGCGCAAGAATGATTAAAATGATCGCGGCGACCGGAATACCCCCGACATTACTGCCAAGGAATTCAAAGCCCGTATTGCCAAGCTCTGCCTTGCCGACCAGATTCGGGAAGGTTGCACCGTTGGAACGCAGCATGGCAAAGCCGCGCGCCACATACATCATGCCAAGCGTCGCAATAAAGGGTGCGACGTTGAATCTGGTGATGACCAGACCGTTGCATAAACCGATGACGGCGCCCAGAATCAAAACGATCAGGAAAATGGCGGGAACGCTGAAATAAAGGTTCACGCCGAACATCTGCAGCGGCAGGCCCTCGTTTAGCAACCCGCCGGCGATCATGCCGCCGAGGCCGACGATGGCGCCGACAGAAAGATCGATACCGCCGGTGATGATGACATACGTCATGCCGATACCAAGAATACCGTAGAGTGCAACGTGTTTTGCAATGAGCAGAAGGCTCTGGGGATTCAGAAAATTATCAGCGGTAAAGCTGAAAAAAATGACCAGCACAATCAACGCGATAAATGTCCTGCCTTTGAGCAGAATCATCCCAAGCGAGCTTGGCGCATCCGATTCAGCCTTTTTAGCAACCGTGTTTTTCATATTGATTTACTCCTTTTTCAAACGATTAAGCCCTGACATGGCCTTTATAGGATGCTGTCACCAGCGTTTGCTCGTCTATTTCATTCTGAGCGAATTCTCCGGTCATCAGGCCGTTGGAAAGCACGATAATTCTGTCGGCTATGGCAACAATTTCTTTCAGTTCGGAAGAAATGACAATGATAGAGACGCCGCGCTCCGCATACTGATTGATGATGTCGAACACTTCCGCCTTTGCGCCGACGTCAATGCCGCGGCTTGGCTCATCCATCAGCAGAATGTGCGGATCCGTAAGGACTCCCTTTCCGATAACCACCTTTTGCTGGTTGCCGCCCGACAGCGACAAAATCGGCAGGGTGGGATCCGTCACCTTGATATGAATATCCTTGATGGTGTCTTTGATCGCGCTGAATTCGGTTTTACGGTCAATAACGCCGGATTTCGCATACCGGTCCATGCTGGAAAGGGATATGTTCTTGCCGATGTTCAGCGTCTGTATAAGGCCATCGCGCTGACGGTCCTCCGGGACAAGGGCAAACCCTTTTGCAATCTGCTCGGAAATATTGCCGATCTTCATCTCCTCGCCGTGCAGATAGAATTTTCCCGTATGCTCCGGACGCATGCCCATAATGCACTCGAAAATTTCCGTACGGCCCGCGCCGAGCAGTCCGTAAATCCCAAGGATTTCACCCTTGTGCAGCTCAAAGCTGACATGATTCAAGAGCCAGCCGCCTCCGCGTTTCGGCAGGCAGAGATCCTCCACCTTCAGCACGGTTTCTTCTTTTGCAAAATCGGTATTGTTTACTTTCTTCGTATAGGTTTTATCACTGCCGATCATATTTTCGACAATCCAGCCGACGCTGATATTTTTCACTTCATCTTCGGCGACCTTTTTGCCGTCGCGCAGGATGGTCACATAATCGCCGATTCGCATGATTTCCTCAAGGCGGTGGGAAATATACACGATGGAAATGCCGGAGGCTTTCAGCTCATTGATAATTTTGAACAGCACCTCAACCTCCTGCGAACTGAGTGAGGAAGTCGGTTCATCCATAATGAGGATACGCAAGCCCTCCTGCACCAGATTGCGCGCAATTTCCACCATCTGCTGCTGTCCCACGCGCAGGTCGCCGACAATGGTATTGGGGTCAATGGGATACTCCAGTTTTTCAAGCACCTTTTTGGCAAGCTTGATGTGCTCCCTGTTATCCAGGAGTGTTTTTCCCCTGGTATGTTCATTCGCCATAAAGATATTCTGGTAAACATTAAGGTTAGGGAACAGGCTCAGCTCCTGATGAATAATACCGATGCCCATCGCGCGGGCCTCGGTGGTGTTCTTAAAGGAAACCTCTTTCCCGTCCATGATGATTTTGCCGCTGGAAGGGCTTTCAATACCCGCGACAATTTTCATCAGAGTGGACTTTCCGGCGCCGTTTTCTCCGATGAGAACATTGACCTTCCCGGTTTTCACCTCAAACGAAACATCGTCCAGCGCCTTGGTGCCCGGGTAAATTTTATCTATGTTTTCGCAGCAAAGGCAGACATCCGGGTTCTGCGTGTTCTGTGCTTGATTGTCCATGCCTGAACCTCCCTATTTTACAGTAATTTCAAACGGCGTAATCAGAATTTCGCTTGCCTGTTCATCCGCAAACGTTCCGTAAAAATCAATCGTCTTGCCTTTTAGTTCGCCGACCTTCACCTTGGATATAACATTCTCCGTAATATTCTTATGAATCGCAGTGGAGAGTGCGGCAAAGGTAACCTGATTTTTGTAGTCGTCGAATTTAATGACTTCTATGGAATCTCTGGTGGAAGTGCCCTTGAAAACAGGACCGACAGCCAGTTTAACAACCGCGTCGCCGGTATAGCCTTTCACTTTCAGAGCAAGGTAGCCCGCGCGCAGGTCGGTCTTCACTTCCTCCACAGTCGCCGTTCCCTTTACCGTAAAGTTGTAGGGGCTACTCGCCTCCGCGTGGCGGCCGTATTTATCGCCGACCGTTTTTAAATCGCCTTTTGCTTCGGTCATCAGCTGCACAAAGTCAACCGCTTTTTTCTTCAGCGCCGGAACGGCTTCCTTCTGGAACATCCCGTTGATATACGACTCCGCATCCCCTTCCCCCTCGGCGGCGCCTCCCTCCGGACTGCTGGATGTAAGCGGAACAACCTTTACACACCCCGTAAGAGCGGCACCGGCAAGCGCAAGAACCAGAACGATGGCTAAAATTCGTTTTTTCATGTTGATTCCTTCATTTCTCCGTGCCGAATTGGTTTTGCCTGTTACCGTTGCACGGAGAGCAGCAGGCAATTATATATAAACCGAATCGAATTCATTGTGTTCAAATTTAAATTGCTGTATTTTTAATGTGCGGGGGCGCGGTGCAACACCGCACTCCCGCAAAAGAGAAGTAAATGGAGGGATTATTTTGTAAGAGCGAAGTTGTTAAGTTTGCCTGCGTTGTCTTTCGTAATTAGGACACAGTCAACAAGCTGTTTTTCGTCTGCGCCGGTTTTGCCTGTTTTAATATACTGGTCTGCCTGTACCACCGCCATCTGGGCAATGTCATACGCAGGCTGCATGGAGGTCGCTACGATATCGCCGGCCTTGATTGCGTCGCGGACGTCGTTGGAGCCGTCAAGCCCTACGATAACCACATTCTTGAGTCCGGCTGCCTTTACGGCCGCCGCCGCGCCCATTGCCATTGTGTCGTTGCCGCAGATAACGCCTTTGATGTCTTTGTTGGCCTGAATAATGGATTCCATCTTGGAATAGGCTTCCGTCTGTTCCCAGTTGGCGGTCTGCTGGGCAACCATCTTCATGTCCGGATACTGATCCATTACTTCATGGTAGCCCTTGGAACGCACGCCTGCGTTTGTATCGGATTCCTTGCCGGTAAGCTCAACATAGTTGCCCTTTTCGCCCATGGATTCCACGAACTTTTCAGCGCCGAGCTTTGCGCCCTGATAGTTGTTGGCAACGATCTGGGAAATTGCAACGCCTGTTTCATTGATTTCACGGTCGATCAGGAAGGTAGGAATCCCGGCGTCTCTCGCCTTTTTCACAGCCGCCACGGTTGCGTCCGCACCGGCGTTGTCACAGATGATTGCCGCCGCTTTTTTGGAGATTGCGGTATCAAACAGTTCGGACTGTTTGGTCGGGTCGTCATCATGTACAAGCACTAATGTCTGGTAACCGAGTTCCTTCGCCTTGGCCTCTGCGGCGTCGGCTTCCGTCTTAAAGAACGGGTTGGAGTGGGACGGGGTGATAATCACGAGGATATTGCTTGCGCCATCGGCTTTTACCCAGGCTGCGCTTGAAGCTGCCGCGCTGGGCGCCGCCTTTGAGGCCTCCGCTTTTGACGGTGCTGCGGATGAGGCCGCCGTACCCGTGGAACAGCCTGTAAAGACGGCTACCATGGAAATTGCTATTGCAAGAACGGATGCGAGAATTTTCTTTGTGTTTTTCATCACTATGCTCCTCCTTATTATTACATCTGCGGAACAATTCCGCAGTATGTTGGACAAAATGAACTGGCGCCTGCGCAAATGCGCTACAGAATTTCTTCTTTGAGCGCCCGGACTCTCGTGGTTTCTCTCACAATCAGTCTGGTGCTTAAAATCTGGTCTTTTTCCCGAAGCTTGTTTCCGTTAAGCACATCGATCAGATTCTGCGCCGCCGTATAACCAATCCTGTAAATCGGCTGAGCCATTGTCGTGAGTGACGGAATCACCATATTGCTGATTGAAATATTATCGAATCCCATAATTTCCGTCTGATCCGGAATAGAGATATTCCTTTTTCTTAAGGCTTTCATTGCGCCGATTGCAATATTGTCGGACGCCGCGAAGATGCTGCCGACCGGCCCGTAGCTTTCGAGCAGTTCCATGGTAAGCTCATAGCCGGATTCCACCGTGAACGAGCCGTAACGGATCAGGTCAAGATTAATCGGGATGGAAAGCTCTGTGTGTGCTTTTTTGTAACCTTTTAGCCGCTCCGCGCACGTATCCACATCTTTCGGGCCGCCTAAAAACGCAACCTGTTTTGCGGAATTGCCCTCTAAAAGATATTTAACCGCACGGTAGGCGCCGTCCGTGTTGTTGGTAAACACACCGGCATTGTAGGCAAAGCCCGGAATTTTGCGGTCAACCAGCACAATCGGAATCTGATAGCGTTTCATAAAGGTTCCGGCGGCTTTCGAGCATCCGCTCGTTGTCAGGATCAGGCCGTCCACGCGTTTTTCCACAAAGGTATCAAAATATTTCTGCTGTTTTTCCATATCCATATCGGAATTGCAGAGGAAAACGGTATAGCCCTGACTGACGGCGCAGTCTTCCACGCCGCGCACCATCTGCGGAAAAAACGGGTTCTGGATATCCGGAATAATCAGCCCGATGGTTTTGGTTCTGGAAGTCACAATGCTGCGCGCCATCAAGTTGGGTTTGTACCCCACATCCCGGATAATCCGCAGAATTCGTTCTCTTGTCTCTGTGGAAACGCCTTCATTCTTATTATTGATAACACGGGATACCGTAGCTTTTGATACACCCGCCAACCGGGCGATATCCACAATGGTGATATTCATTTGCTTTTCCCCTTCGAGTTTAGAGTAACCGATTTATCAAATTTCTTTTATTTTTACTGTATCCATAGTATATATGCTATTTTTACTGTATTCAACACTAAATTATAATAATTTAAAAATAAATTTATGTGAATATTTCACAATCTATTTATTTTTTTCCGTAACCGGTTTACTAAACATGTTTCTCTCTTTCTACTCGACGGGAATTTCACATAAAGGGCAAATATTTTGCGGAATCCGCATTCAACGGGATAAAACCATGGACACCGCTTCTTTCCACCCGGCAATGCGGCGCTGTCTTTCCGGTTCCTCCATCGCCGGTCGAAAGTTGGTCTTGCTGATTTTCTGAAAAATCGTTTTCTTGTCATATACGCCGAGCGCAATGCCCGCCGCATAAGCGGCGCCCACGCCTGAAAGCTCTTCTGTCGCGGGAACGATGACGGGAATATTTAAAATATCGCTTTGAAACTGCATCAGAAAAGCGTCCTTTGTCGGCCCCCCGTCCACGCGGAGCGCCTGAATGTCCACGCCCGACTCCCCGCTCATCACCCGGATGATATCCGCGATCTGATAGGCGATGCATTCCTCCGCCGCCCTGACAAGCTCGGCCTTTCCGGTGCTGCGGGTCATCCCGCAGATGATCGCTTTTGCCTTGCTGTCCCAGTAGGGCGCGCCCAGCCCGGTGAAAGCCGGCACAAGGTAGGTCGCATCCGCTTTGTTTGCCGAAGCGGCCACCTTTGACGCTTCCTTTGCGGAAGAGATCAGGCCAAGCTCATCCACAATCCACTTCATAACCGCACCGGTATAGTTGATATTGCCCTCCAGCACATAATCCACCTTGCCGTCCATGCTCCACGCAATGGAGGTGACCACGCCGCTTTTTGAAAACACCGGCGTTTTCCCGATGTTCATCATAACGGAGGAACCGGTGCCGTAGGTCGTCTTAATCATGCCCCGCGAAAGGCAGCCCTGTCCGTACAGCGCCCCGTGTGAATCGCCCAGGACGCTGTGAATCGGAACCGGTTTGGGCAGATAGCCCTCGAAATCCGTTTCCCCGAACAGGCTGTTGGAGTCACAGACCTGCGCCAGCCATTCCGTTTGAATCCCGAACAGGCCGCAGACTTTTTCATCCCATTTCAAGTCGCGGATGTTGAACATCTGCGTCCGGGACGCGTTGCTGAAATCGGTTTTAAAGCTTTTGCCATGGGTCAGTTTGTATACCAGCCAGCTGTCCATGGTGCCGCAGTACAGGTTGCCCTCGTTTGCAGCCGACTGCGCCTGCGGTACGTTCTGTAAAATCCACGCGAGCTTCGCCGCGGAGAAGTACGGGGAAATATGCAGCCCCGTGGCGGCTTTTACCTCATCGCCAAAGCCCTTGGCGGCAATCGCGCCGCAGATTTCTTCTCCCCTTGCGCACTGCCAGACAATCGCGTTGAAAACCGGCTCGCCGCTTTGTTTATTCCACGCCATTGCCGTTTCGCGCTGATTGCTGATACCGACCCCGAGAATATTTCCTTTATCAATTCCCGACTTTTCAACAACATCCCTGACAACACCGACGGTGTTCCGATAAATTTCGTTTGCGTCATGCTCCACCCAGCCCCTTGCATTGACAATCTGCCTGTGGGGCCGGTCGCAGCGTCCGATCAGTCCGCCGTTCTGTGAAAACAGGAGCGCTTTTGTTCCGCTGGTGCTCTGGTCGATCGCCAGAATGTATTTTTCTCTCATGCCATCAGCTCCGCCGCAGTCTTTATCAGGTTTTCCTTTGTAAGGCCGTAATATGCAAATACTTCCTGTGAATTGCCCGCGATCACCGGCGCGTCCGGCAAAGCGATATTGATCACCTTTTTCGGGCAGTTCGCCGAAACAATCTGGCTGACCATTGCGCCCAGCCCGCCGATCGCCGTATGCTCCTCGATCGTGATGATCGCTTTGGTTTCCTTCGCCGCCTTTAAAACAGCTTCTTGATCAATGGGCTTAACGCAGTACATATCGAGCACGCGGCAGGAGATATTCTTCTCTTTCAACGCCTGTGCCGCCTCCTGCGCCGGTTTTACCATTTCGCCGCAGGCGATGATGGTGAGGTCGCTTCCCTCCGCCACAACGGTTGCCTTGTCCATTGTAAAGGGAACGTTGTTTTCCTCGTAGACATCCTCGACCGCACTGCGGCCGATACGGATATACGCGGGCTTTGTGTCCTTTAAAAGGGCTTCAAAAAGCGCTTTTGTCTGGAACCGGTCGCTCGGCAGGTACACGCGCATATTGGGAATGGAGGCCATCGTGGCAATATCATTGGCGGAATGGTGGGTCATTCCCAACGCGCCGTAGCTGATGCCGCCGCTGATGCCGATCAATTTTACATTGGTATTGGAATACGCGACATCCACCTTGGCCTGCTCCATGCTTCTTGTGGAGAGAAAGCTGGCCGGGGACGCGACATACGGTTTTTTCCCGCAGCTTGCAAGTCCGGCCGCGATGGAAACAATATTCTGTTCCGCAATGCCGGTTTCAACAAACTGCTTGGGATGCGCGGCAACAAAATTTCCCATGGAGGCGGAGCCGCGGGAATCGCTGCAAAGGACGACGATATCCTGATCCGTATTCGCTTTTTCGGTTAAAACATCGCAGATAACCTGACGGTTTGCTGTTTTATTCATATCGCCTGTGCCCTCCTTTGTGCAAGCTCCTGTGTCGCCTGTTTGTATTCTTCCTCGGTCGGAACCTTGTGATGCCACGGGGCGGAATTCTGCATGAAGGATACGCCGTAGCCCTTGATGGTGTCGGCAATAATCATTGTGGGTTTCCCCTTAATGGTTTTCGCCTTGTCAAAGGCCGCGTTCAGCGAACGGATGTCGTTTCCGACGGCGTGGAGGACATACCAGCCGAATGAACGCCAGCGGTCATCCTGACTGTCCTGCGTCATCACGTCTTCCGTGGAACCGGAAATCTGAAGGCGGTTGCGGTCAATGACCGCCGTCAGGTTGTCAAGCTTGTAATGCCCGGCAGCCATCGCGCCTTCCCAGACGGAGCCTTCGGCAAGCTCGCCGTCGCCCATCACGGTGTAAACGCGGTACGGGGCGTTGTTCATTTTTCCGGCAAGCGCCATACCGACGCAGACGGAAAGCCCGTGGCCGAGGGAACCGGAGTTCATTTCAATACCGTTGACTTTATTGTTCGGATGTCCGATATATTTGGAGTTGTACTGCGATACGGTTTTCAGATCTTCTTTGGGAAAGAAACCGCGGCTGGCAAGCACTGCGTAGAGCGCCTCCACGGAATGTCCCTTACTCAAAACAAACCGGTCCCTGTTCGGGTCGTGAATGTTTTCGGGGCTTACGTTCATCTGTCCGTAGTAAAGTGCGGTTAAAATGTCGCAGACGCTGAAATCACCGCCGATATGCCCCGCTTTCGAACGATAGATAATATCCAGAATATCCTGTCTGATTTCAAATGATTCCGCTGTTAAATTGTCCATTTGTAATCTCCTTCATGCCTTCCGCCGGCTAGTTGATGCTGCCCCTCATCCACGCTTTGATTTCTTCCTCCGTCGGATCCACCGGATCGGGGGTCAGCCCCGGAATATATTTGCAGGCTTCATATAAGGCAGGGACAATATTCTGATGCACACCCGCGCAGTGGTGGATGTACGGCCCCTCAACCAGCTTGGTTTCCCAGAGCGGCCAGTCGTTGACCTCGACATACAGATAAGTGCCGCGTGAGAACTTACCGTGCACGCCCCTGCATTTGCCCATAAACAGCTGATAGTCGCCGTGGTCGCCGTCGAACCGCACCATGGTCAGCTCGCCGCCCTTGATCTCCCCTTCGTGGGTGCCGGGGCAGTGGTCGTCAAACAGAAAATGCTTGTTGAAACAGGTCTGGCAGCCGGACGGTACCAAACTGGGCGGGAAGTTGCCGCAGTGTGTCAGCAGTTCCACATTGTCGTTGGTGGTCTGCCGGACGGTTAAGTCCGCAAGGAACGGGGGTGTCTGTTCAAGTGTCGCGGCGTAAGCCATAATTTCGGAAATCGCGCCGCAGATATCGGTCTCGCACGAAACCGGGAGACCCTCGTCGGTCAGAAGCGCGTTCGCAAGGCAGGGCATGATGTGCATACTCTTCTGCATTGCGTCCCAACACTGGATGGCAACCGCGGTACAGAGTTCGCGGTCGGCGTAATATCTCATGGCCAGCTTCAGAGCCGCGACCCGTTTGACGGATTCGGCGTCCTCCGGCTTGCATTTCACGGTTTTTTCGATCGCCGCAACGGCTTCTTTCAGCTCGGCGGAATCGGATTTTTCAATTTCTTCGGTCTTGAGCTGAAGCTCCACCACGCTGATCGGGTAGATCTGGATACCGAACTTTTCAATCAGTTCTCCCTCATTGCAGATGACCGACCAGAACCCGGAAGGACGGGGCCCGATCTGCAGGATGCGGATTTTATTGAACGCCTTGACCACGTTCGCCGCGCGGAGAAAATTTTCAAACCCCCGGATGAAGACGGGGTCGTCCACACTGGTGTTGGGAATATAAGTAAAGGGAACGTTAAAGCGCCGAAGCACCTTTCCGGTGGCAAACAGCCCGCACTGCGTATCCCTCAGGCGAAAGCCGTTTTCAAGCGGGTCCTCGTCGCGGGGGCCCCAGAGAAGAACCGGTTTGCCGACTGCCTTGCAGACCTTGGCAACCGTATCCTCAGTACCGAAATTGCAGTGGGGAACGAACACCGCGTCAACATTGTTTGCTATGAATTTTTTTGAGACCTGATTCGCCATCGCCGTGGAGTCATAGAGAAGACCTTCGTCATTGATGTCGTCTATATCCACAATTTCAATACTGTCATATTGCTGCATGAACTTGTAGATCAGGTCCTTATACCTGCGCGCGTCTTCGGCGCTGAATGTAAACCTTCTGGTGGGCGCATAGCCGATTTTCAATTTTTCCATTACAAGATCTCCTTTTCGTTGGCAAAGAGCCGCCGCGTACTTTCCCGCTCGACAAACTCCGTGCATATTTGTGTTTTTGTTTTTATATTATTGCCGGATTTAATGATGCTAACCAGACGCCGTACGGCAAGCGCGCCCATCTCCTGCTTAAAAACCTTGATGGTCGTGAGCGGCGGGGATGCAATCTCGCAGAACGGCATATCGTCGAAGCCGATCACCGAAATGTCCTTCGGAATATGGTAGCCATGTTCCAGCAGCGCCTTACACGCCCCCAGCGCAATATTGTCGTTGTCCGAACAGAACGCGGTAGGCAAATCCCTGTGCTTGTCGAGGTACGCGTTCATATCCCGGTAAGAACCGTCCATGCTTGGGGCAAGCGGAATGGTATACTGCGGATTGACCGCAAGACCGGCCCTGTGCAGCGCCCGTCGGTACCCGACTTCGCGGTAATAGAAATTTTTAATCGGCGTGCTGCTTTTCAGGTAACCGATTTTCTCGTGCCCGTTTTCAATCAGAAACGCAGCCGCATTGTAAACAGAATCGGTGTTGTCTATAATCACGGCGTCAAAGCTCATATCTTCAAACCAGCAGTCCAGCATCACCACCGGACAAACCGACTGTTTAAACGGCGCCGCGTCTTTTTCGTTGAACTCCGTCGCCAGCACCAGATTGGCTGAAGTCCTGTCGCCGATAATCTGCTCCAGCAGTTTGTCAAAATTCTCATCCGATTTGTCAAGGTGGCAAATCTCGGTCCTGTATCCGCAGGCTCTGCATTCGTTTTCCACTCCGGAAATCAGTTCCGAAAAGAAGGGGGTGTCCGCCACAACACGACCATGCTTTTTATATACGATAAAGCGTATGCTGCTTATCTTGGTATCGTTGACATATCCCACTTCCATCGCCGCTTTCAGAATGATGTCCGCGGTTTCCTTATTAACCCCTCTTTTATTGTTCAGGGCGTTGGAGATGGTCGCCGGAGAGAAGCCTGTAATTTCACTGAGTTGTTTGATACTTGTTTTCATCGAATATCCTCCCCTTGACTGTTCAAAGTATAAAATATTTATATAAATATTTCAATTAAAATATGGCATAAAATTATTAAATTATCCCTTTTTCGTACAAATTTACGGATTTTATCAAATATATTTTAGCTATATATATAATTTAGTTTCAAGTATTTTCGTAATTATTTTATTTTTGATTATATTATCTGTAAATAAATATTTAAATATAAAAAATATATCTATATGTTTTATACTACTAAACGTTTTGCTTATTAATTTTTTTAAAAAGCCCCATTCCGCAAATTGTCTTCACCGAGAAACGACATACGAAAAATACGCTTTGAACGGGCATAAAAGTCCGTTCAAAGCGTATTCCGGCCTCTATAAAACCATTCCGCCCAAATAGCGGTATGGTTTTACTGTGTGATCGACGCTGTTTTTCCGCCGATAAAGCGAAGCAGATCCTGCGGCGCAACCTCTACCTGCGTTCCGATCTTCCCGGCACTTACTATAATGGCAGGCAGCTTTTCACAGCTGCTGTCTATTACCGTTTTAAACTGTTTTTTCATTCCGACTGGGGAACAGCCGCCGCGGATATAACCGGTTACCTTGTTGATTTCGTCCACATGAATCATTTCCACCGATTTTTCACCTACGCTTTTCGCGGCCGCCTTCAAGTTCAGTTCCAGTGCAACCGGTATTACAAACACAAAATAGTCGCGGCTCGCCCCGCGGGTCACCAGCGTTTTGAAAACCTGCTCCACATTCTGGCCCAACTTGTGTGCAACGGAAACACCGTCGATTTTGCCATCCTCATGGTCGTAAAAATAATACCGATACGGTATTTTAGCCTGATCCAGAATCCGCATCACATTCGTTTTATTGTTATCCTTTGCCATTTTCATTCTGCCCCTCGTTTCAGCATACCGGAGTTACTGCTCTATTTTCCATTTAATTCCCTGCGGCGTATCCTCCAGAACCACATGCCGCGCCTTCAGTTCATCGCGGATTTTGTCTGCCGTCGTCCAGTCCTTGTCTTTTCTGGCCTGTGTGCGCTCGGCGATCAGCTTTTCGATTTCCTCGTCAAGGGAAGTTTCCTTCTTTGCATAGAGAAGCCCCAGCACGTCGGCCAGCCCGTTAAAGAGATTCAGCGCAAAACGGCACAGTTCCTTAGAAGGAGCGGTGGATGTGTTCAGGTTGGAATTGATGTCGCGCGCCAGGTCAAACAGAGCGGAAATCGCGTCGGCGGTGTTCAGGTCGTCCTCCATGGCTTCGATGAAATGGTCTTCATGTTCGCTCAGCCTGCGCCGAACGGCATGCTCACCCTCTTTTTCTCCGGACGGGGCATGCTCCAGCAGAAACTGCAGGTTGTCGCGGCAGTTGTAAAGCCGCTCCAGCGCGGCACGGCACTGCTCAATGACTTCCTCGCTGTAATTGATGGGGGTGCGGTAGTGCGAAGCCACCATCAGGTAGCGGATCGGCTCATAGCCGTACCGCTCGGCGACGTCGCGCACGGTGAAGAAATTATTAAGGCTCTTGCTCATTTTCCTGTTGTCCACATTGATGTAGCCGTTGTGCATCCAGTAGTTTGCAAACGGCACGCCGTTGCAGCATTCGCTCTGGGCTATTTCATTCTCGTGATGGGGAAAAATCAGATCCTGCCCGCCGCAGTGGATGTCAATCGTTTTACCCAGATAACGGCGCGCCATGGCGGAGCACTCAATGTGCCAGCCGGGCCTGCCCTCTCCCCATGGAGAAATCCAGCTGGGTTCGCCGGGCTTCGCGCCCTTCCAGAGGGCAAAGTCCATGGCGTCCTCCTTAATCTCCCCTGTGGCTATTCGCGCGCCGGCCTGCAAGTCCTCCAGCGGCTGGTGAGAGAGCTTCCCGTAGCTGGCGTCTTTTTTTGTGCGGAAATAGACGTCTCCGTTTCCGGCGGGGTAGGCAAATCCCTTGTCGACCAGATCGGAAATAATGCTGATAATTTCGTCGATATTCTGGGTCGCGAGCGGATGGATGGTGGCGGGGCGCACGTTCAGCCCTTTCGCGTCGGTTTTGTACTCCTCAATATACCGTTCGGAAACCGTCAGGTAATCGCTGCCCTCTTCCTTTGCCTTATTGATGATTTTATCATCGATATCGGTAAAATTCTGGACAAAGGTCACCTTCATGCCGCGGTACTCAAAATAGCGGCGCAGCACGTCAAACACACAAATCGGCCGCGCGTTTCCGATATGGATGTAGTTGTACACCGTAGGGCCGCACGCGTATATTTTCGCTTCTCCCACGGTGAGCGGGACGAATTCTTCTTTTTGGCGCGTTAACGTGTTATAAATTTTCATCTCTGTTTTCCTCTCTTCGTCTGATTGTTTCATCAAGCTGCTTTTGTAACTTCTGAAGTTTAATTTCCATTTGGCAAAGCTCCTGTGCGATGGGGTCCGCAACATGGATCTGATCCAGATTGCACGGCCGAACACCGTTCAGGCGGACAATTCTTGCCGGCACGCCCACCGCCGTGGCGTTGTCCGGCACCTCGTCCAGCACTACCGCGCCCGCCGCCACACGGGCGTTGTCCCCCACGCGGAACGGGCCGAGCACCTTCGCGCCCGAGCCGACCATCACGTTGTTGCCAAGGGTGGGGTGGCGCTTCCCGTGGTCTTTGCCGGTGCCGCCGAGCGTAACGCCCTGATAGAGCGTGCAGTTGTCGCCGATGACGGTCGTTTCGCCGATGACCACGCCCATGCCGTGGTCAATAAACAGCCCCTTGCCGATCTGGGCGCCGGGGTGGATTTCAATGCCCGTCTTATGCCGTGCGCGCTGCGATAAATACCGCGCGATAAATTTCATGTTGTGCTTGTAAAACCAGTGCGCCTTCCGGTAAGCGTGAACCGCCTTAAAGCCGGAATAAAGAAAATACACCTCTATTCTGGATCTTGCCGCTGGGTCACGGTCAATGACCGAATCAAGTTCTTCTTTCAGTTTTTTAAACATATCTGCCTCCAATAAAAAAAAGACCGCCCGCGTCCCCAGTCAGGGACGGAGGCGGTCGTTATACCGCGGTTCCACTCCGTTTTATCACTTGTAAGCCTGTAACGGTGCCTGCCGTGCGGAGATACTTGATTTCCCTCCGCCTGCTTACGGATGCATTTCGCCGTCCGCCGTGCAAAAAGCGCTTTCAGCCCAGGCGCTTTCTCTCTGATGCCAGCATCGCGGTTACTTCTTCCGCTCATCGCATTTCATATCGTACTGCAGCATTTCCACTTATGTGGCAAAGCACATTCAGCCTTGCAACCATAATAGCAGGGTTTTAAAAGAATGTGACAATAGTATATACCAAATAATGAATGAAGTAAACCCCCGCCAAAAACTACTTCGTCGTGTTAATTACTCCGATATTCTGCACGATGTAGATTGCACCGGAAAGCAGCGCAAAAAAGGTTGCGATCAGAATCAGAATATAGCCGACCCCGTCAAATACAACCGCGCCCGGCACCCCGCCGAAGGTAATGGGGGGAATCCAGCCAAGCGAAACCAGCTCCTGCACATACTGGAAAACAAGGATGGCGGTAATGGCAATAATCTGGCTGACCGTTTTCGTTTTCCCCCACCGGTTGGCGGCGATAACCACGCCGCTGTCAACGGCGACAAGGCGGATGGAAGTCACCATAAACTCACGCGCGATAATTAAAATGACGCACCATGAAGCAGCCAAACGAAGGTCTACAAAACAGACAAGCGCCGACACAACCAGGATTTTATCGGCAAGCGGGTCCAGAAATTTCCCGAAATTCGTAACCTGATTGTTTTTGCGGGCAAGCTTTCCGTCATAGTGGTCGGTCAGCGCCGCGGCGACAAACAGGATCGTCGCCCAAAAATAATGGTGCGGAATCTGAGGAATCAAAAGCACTGCAACAAAAAAAGGAACCAGAATTATGCGCATAACGGTTAATTTATTCGGCAGGTTCATTCCCGCGCCTCCTCAATCATGATTTCTCCGGTCAGGTCACAGTCTATACATTCTGTTATTTTCACATTCACAAAACTTCCGATTTTCGGCTTGATGCCTTTTGCCGTAAAGAAGATTTTGCCGTCTATGTCGGGGGAGTCGGCATAGGAGCGGCCGAACCAGCATTCGGCATAACGGTCAAATCCTTCAACCAGTACGCGGACGGTTTTCCCGACCTGCTTTTCTCCCCATTCCTGCATGATATTCATCTGGTCTTCCATAATCAGGTCCATGCGGTGCCGCTTGACTTCTTCGTCAATCTGATCCGGCATTTCCGCCGCGGCGGTGCCCTCCTCCTGCGAATAGGTGAAACAGCCGAGCCGTTCAAACCGGATTTCGCGGACAAATTCCGCAAGCTGTGTAAAGTCCTCTTCCGTTTCGCCGGGAAAGCCCGTAATCAGCGTGGTGCGCAAAACCAGATTTGGAATCATTCCGCGCATTTTTTGAATCAGGCGGGTCAGCTCCGCGCGGCTTCCCGTGCGGCGCATCGCTTTTAAAAGCCGCTCGCTGCAATGCTGGAGCGGCAAGTCCATATATTTTACGATCTTCTCCTCCTGAGCAATAGTCTGCAGAAGCTCGTCGGTAATATAATCGGGATAACAGTATAAAACACGGACCCAGGAAAGGCCGTCGATTTTACAAAGCTCTTTTAACAGCTGCGGCAGCTTCAGTTCGCCGTAAAGATCCCAGCCGTAGCGCGTAGTGTCCTGCGCGATTAAAATCAGCTCTTTCGCCCCGCCGCGGACAAGCGCCTGTGCTTCACAGACAATGTCCTCCATTGTCCTTGAGCGGTAGGGGCCGCGGATAAACGGAATCGCGCAGTAGGCACAGCGGTTGTCGCACCCCTCCGCGATTTTCAAATACGCAAAATGTCCCGGCGTGGACAGCCGGCGCTCCCCGCTGAGCGGCAGAAGCGTCTTTTCCGGAAAGCTTTCCACCTTCACACCGTTCAGAGCCTTTTCAATCACCGCGGCAATGTCGCTGTCCGCACCGATTCCGGCGACGGCGTCCACCTCCGGCAGTTCCTTCAAAATTTCCTCGCGGTAGCGTTCGGCCAGACAGCCGGTGACGACAATCGCTTTAATTTTCCCTTCCGCCTTCAATCTGGCAAGCTCTAAAATTTCCTCAATGGATTCCTTTTTCGCCGCGTCGATAAAGCCGCAGGTGTTGACAATTGCAGCGTCCGCAAGGGCGGCGTCATCGCGGATTTCATAGCCCGCCTTTTGCAGCGTCGCCATGATCATCTCGCCGTCAACCTGATTTTTGGCGCAGCCGAGGCTCACCAGTCCTACACTATATGCCATTTATTCGTCCTCATTTTCAAATTGATTGATCGCGGTGCGGATATCGTCCCAGCAGTAGCCGAGCCGCTGCAGCGCGGCAATACTCCTACGGCGGCCTTTTTCGTCGTCCAGAAGCCGCCCGTACTTCTTATCAATCAGTTCCCTGATTTTCTCCACGGGGTCGGGGGCGTTTTCTTCCAGAATCCGCTGTACCAACTCGTCCTCAATCCCCTTTTGCAGCAGATCGCGCCGCACGCGGGATGAGGAATAACCTTTGCGGCGAAACAAATCCGCCGCCAGATTCCGCGCGTATTCCTCATCGTTGACAAGGCCGAGTTCCGCCATATGCCGGGCCGCCGCTTCGGCGGCTTCCCGGGTGGTCACACGGCTGATTTTGTCCGCAAGTTCCTTTTGCGAATGGCTCCGGTGCTCCAGAAGGTAGAGCGCCTTTTCCCCGGCGCGCCGGTTTTCGCTCGATAAGATCAGCTCATGAAGCTGTTCGTCGTCTATTTCGCGCCCGGGCTGAAAGCCCGATTTCAGAAGCGTTTCCGTGTCGATATTCACGGCGGATTCGCCATCCAGAAACAGCGCCGAAATCCCCTTTCTGCGCGGTTCGACCGCTGTAATCAGCATCAGTCGTCGGCGGAAATGTCAATGCTGGCGGTCTTGCTGCGGCTGCTCGTTTTCGCCGGGGCTGGCGGCGCCACCTCCACCGGTTTGACTGCGGGGCCGGATGCCGGAGGATTCTTTGTGAAAAGTTTCTGCATATTTTCTTTGACAAGGCCTTCCACTTCACCGGCGATATCGGGATTTTCCGCCAAAAAGATTTTTGCGTTGTCACGCCCCTGCCCGAGCCGCGTTTCCTTAAAGGAGAACCATGCGCCGCTCTTCTGAATAATCTCAAGCTTGACCGCAAGATCCAGCAGTTCCCCTTCGCGGGAAATGCCCTTGCCGTACATAACGTCAAACTCCGCCTCGCGGAACGGCGGGGCGATCTTATTTTTTACGACCTTCGCGCGGGTGCGCGAGCCGATCATTTCGGTACCGTTTTTCAGTGTTTCGATTTTACGGATATCAATTCTTACGGAGGCGTAGAATTTCAGCGCGCGGCCGCCGGGGGTTACCTCCGGGCTGCCGTACATCACACCGACCTTTTCACGGAGCTGATTGATAAAGATGGCGACGCAGCTCGATTTGGAAATCGCGCCGGCCAGCTTGCGCAGCGCCTGGCTCATCAGGCGGGCCTGCAGGCCGACATGGCTGTCGCCCATTTCCCCCTCAATTTCGGCGCGCGGCACAAGAGCCGCCACCGAGTCGATGACGATCACGTCAATCGCGCCGGAGCGCACAAGCGCCTCGGTAATTTCCAGCGCCTGCTCGCCGGTGTCCGGCTGGGAAACCAGCAGGGAATCCACATCCACGCCAAGGGCGCGGGCGTAGACGGGGTCAAGCGCGTGTTCCACGTCGATAAACGCGGCGTTGCCGCCGTTTTTCTGCCCCTGCGCAATACAGTGGAGGGCAAGCGTGGTTTTTCCGGAGCTTTCCGGCCCGTAAATCTCGGCGATACGGCCGCGCGGAAGGCCGCCGATGCCAAGCGCCAGATCCAGTGACAGGGAACCGGTCGGAATAGCCTCCACGTGCATGGCCTCATTCTGCCCAAGGCGCATGACCGCGCCTTTGCCGAACTGTTTTTCAATCTGTGCCAGCGCCGTTTCAAGCGCCGCGTTTCTGTCTGTCGCCATCATTTTCCTCCGGTTTTATGACAGGCCGCAGTCCGGCAAACGCCTTCTCCGCAGCCTCAAATTTGTGCTCTTAGCAGCTAGCAATCACAAAAATACAGTGGAATGAATTTCGTTATTCTCGTGATTTTGTTTCAATTGCTATGATAAAAATTATACCGTATTTTCCATTGAAAATCAATACATCGGACGAAAAATTCGAACAAACGTTTAACCGTTTTTACGGATTCCCGTGACGACCCGCTCAATGCCGTTGAAATCCTTTAAAATGCGGATTCGGGTCAAACCGGCGGACTGGAAAAGCGCCGCGACCCGCGCGGCCTGTCCCTCGCCGACCTCAACCGCCGCCGCGCCGCCGCGTTTCAGCTTCGGCAGCCAGATAGACGCAATCGCGCGGTAAAACAAGAGGCCGTCCTCTCCCCCAAAAAGCGCTGTGCGCGGCTCCCGCCGCACCTCGGTCTGGAGTGCTTCCAGCTCGTCGGCGGCCACATAGGGGGGGTTCGACACAATGCAGTCGGGCAGGGGGAATTTCTCCGCGCTTTCCGGCTTTAAAATATCCGCCTTAATGGGCTTTACATTCCGGAATCCCGTATTTTGAACGTTGGTACACAGATACGAAAACGCCTCATCGTAAAGCTCCGCCGCGTAAACCGACGCGCGGGGAAGCAGCGAGGCCAGCCCCAACGCCACCGCGCCGGAACCGGAGCAGAGGTCGATGATCTCCGGAGTGTCCACGCCGTCCGTCAGCTGTGCCGCCGCGCGGACCAGAAGCTCGGTTTCCTCCCGCGGAATCAGTACGCCCTCGCCGACTTCCAGCGTAAGCCCCATAAAGGGCCAGCTGCCCAGAATATACTGCAGCGGTCTGCCGCCCGCGCGTTCGCGCGCCAGACGGAGGTACTCCTCCGTCTGTTCCTCCCCGGCGGTTTCGTCGGAGTGAATCACCCGTGCCTGCCTGTCAAGGCCGAACACCTTTTGAAAAAGGCACGCCGCGTCAAATGCGGGGCTTTCGTTTCCCGCCCCGGAAAGAAAGCTTTTTCCCATCCGGTATGCTTCGCCTAAAGTCAAGCTGTTACACCCGCTTTTCTCATCTTAATCGCCGATCTTTATTTTATCCTCGCCGTTTTCCGGGATGACCCTTTTCATGGCTTCGATTGCCACCTCGATCATGCTGTCGTCCGGTTCCTTGGTGGTAATCCGCTGCACCCACAGCCCCGGCGCGGAGATGATGCGGGTGGCGGTATTGTCGCAGCGGCCGCACAGACGGATAAACTCATAGCCGACGCCCACGATAATCGGAATACACAGGATTTTCACAATCGTTCTGACAAACGGGTTGCCAAACGGAATAAAAAATCCCACAATAATGCCCAGAATCAGCATGATCACCAGAAAGCTTGTTCCGCAGCGCGGGTGGAACCGGCTGTGTTTACGCACGTTTTCAACAGTCAGCTCCTCGTTGTTCTCATAGCAGAAGATCGTCTTATGTTCCGCGCCATGGTACTGGAAAAGCCTGTGAATTTCCGGCATACGCGAGCAAAAATAAATGTACGCGATAAAGATCGCAATGCGCATGACGCCTTCAACCAGGGAGCGCCACGGCGCGATGGACGGGCCCGCCGCATAATCGCGTATCAGGTTGAAGATAATGGTCGGCAGAAAGAAAAACAGTCCCACCGCGAGCAAAAGGCCCAGCACGGTACTCGCGACCATAATCACGTTCATCATTTTATCGCCGAAGGTCTTTTCGACCCATTTGTCAAATTTAGACGGCTCCTCGTCCTCTTCCAGCCCGGCCTTGTCAACAGAATAGGAAAGCGCCTTGTAGCCCACGGAAAGCGAATCGATAAAGCCCGCGATCCCACGCAGCAACGGCAGGCGCATAATGGAATGTTTATCCTTGATAAAGGTGGTGCTCATTTCCTCCGTGGAGATAGTACCGTCGCTCATGCGCACGGCGATCTCGGTCTTCTTCGGGCCGCGCATCAAAATTCCCTCTATCAGCGCCTGCCCCCCGATGGACGTAATGCATTTTGTCTTTTCTCTAGCCATTATTTTCGGAATTCCTTTCTTCGTTCGGTGCCTCGTCGGACTGAGGCTGGTTTTCCAGCTGCCGCAGTGTCGGTATCAGAATCGTAACGGCGGTACCTATGTTTTCATGGCTCTCAATGTCCAGACTTCCGCTATGGAGCTTCATGATTTCATCGGCGAGCGCAAGGCCGATGCCGGAACCGCGGATGGTCTGATTCGCCTTGTAAAATTTCTTCTTGACGTTCGGCAGATGCTCGGCCGGAATCCCGCAGCCGTTGTCGCTGATGACAACGCGGATGAATCCGCCGGATTCCGTCGCGGTTACGCTGATGGTGCCGCCCTCCTCGGTATATTTCAGGGCGTTGTCAATGATATTGACAAACACCTGTCTTAAACGGTTGATATCGCCCAGAACCGGTGAAAGCATGGCGGGCTCCTCATACAGCAGGAATTTATGCTCCATATGAGCGCGCTCGCTGAACATATAGACCGCCTCGCCCAATTCGGCAAGGATGTCGATTTTGTCCATGGTCAGCGTCATGCGCCCGCTCTGCATGCGGGAAAAGTCAAGCAGCTCCTCTACAATGCCGGACAGGCGTTCGGATTCGCGGATAATGATGCCCATGCCTCGGTCGAGCGTTTCCTTGTCGTTCCCGCCGCTTTGCATGGTCTCCGCCCAGCCCTTGATGGCGGTGAGCGGCGTGCGCAGCTCGTGGGACACCGAGGAAATAAAGTCATTTTTTAATTTTTCGGCGGCGCCCAGCTCATCGGCCATATCGTTGATATTGTCACAGAGCTGGCCGATTTCATCGTCGTTGATTTTTTCTATTCTCGCCTTAAAGTCGCCCTGTGCAATCCGCTTGGCGGTCGCGCCGATCTCCTTAATAGGCGTAATGATTGAATTCATAAAATAATAGCTGGATACGATGACAAACAGGATGATTAGGAGTCCCGCAAGAATCAGCGTTCCTAGAATAATGGCGACCTGTTTGTCTGCCTCTTCGAGCGAAACCACATAGCGGATGGCGCCGACAAAGCCGCCCTCATTGTTGCGCATGACGCGCGTAACGGCAACGACCTTTTCCCCGCTGGTCAGGCGGCCCGTCCATGTCCCGTAGCCGTCCGCGCTGTTCAGCGCGAACTTATAGTCCGGCATGGGCTGGCTTTCGTCCGGCGCGAAGCCGATGGAGGTGATGATGATCTTCCCGTTTGAATTGAATACCATCAGTTCCATGCTCTCTTTGCCCGGAAAGTTTTCAACATAGTTGCGGGCGGCGGTGCTGAATTCCTGCGGCGATTTTCTGCCGTAGTCCGCGAACACGTTGGTCAGCTCGTCGGAGCGGCTGCTCAGCGCCGTTTGAATTCCATTGTAGACATAGCCGCGTATGACATAAGAAAGGATGAGAATCAGCGTAATCAGAATGAGCAGTATTACGCCCAGGCTGTTTAATAGCCAGCGCCTTGTAATACCGGTCGTTTTCATACTGATTCCCCCTTTCCGGATTAAGCTGCTACGACTCCCATTTATAGCCCAGGCCCCAGACCGTCACAATATGCTTGGGGTTGGAGGGCTCATCCTCCACCTTCATCCTGAGCCGGCGGATGTTCACATCCACAATTTTTTCCTCACCGAAATAGGCGTCCCCCCACACATGCTTCAGGATATCCGTTCGGTCAAGCGCGGTGGTCGGATTTGAAAAAAAATATTCCATAATCTGAAACTCCACCTGCGTCAGTTCAATCGGCACGCCCTTTTTCATCAAAGTGCGGTTGCGCAGATTCAGCGCGAATTCGCCGGACCGAATTTCCTCTTTAAAATTGTTTTCGTTCCTCATCTGCTCCAGCGCGACACGGCGGTACACCGCGTCCACCCTTGCGACAAGCTCGCTCGGGCTGAACGGCTTGGTTACGTAATCGTCAGCGCCCATCATCAGGCCGCTGACCTTATCCATTTCCTGTGTGCGCGCGGTCAGAAGAATGATGCCGATGGAACCGCTTTTCTGCCGCAGCTCCTTGCATACGGCAAGGCCGTCATACTTTCCGGGCATCATAATGTCCAGCACCGCCACGTCGATATTGCCCCCTTCACGGTCATAAAGCGCGAGCGCTTCCTCCCCGTTGGACGCTTCAAAGGCGTTGTAGCCGGCGCGTTTCAGATTGATTACTACAAATTCCCGAATTGCCTGTTCGTCTTCGGCAACAAGGATATTTTTCATATCCGTTCCTCCAATCCAGATTTAGTCCTGACTGATCAGTTCAAAGCTGCTTTTTACATCTCCGATGCTGAGGGAAAGCGCGTTGTCCGGCGACGGGGAGCTGGCCGCGAACACCGCATTGTCTGAATCCAGAAGCTTGTAAAAGCCCGCCGTTCCCGTACCGCTGTCCCATTCCTTCTGGGAAAACACCTGAATTTTCAAAAGCGCCGCGCCTGCCGTCCCCAAATTCTTCCCGGCGGCCTTCCACTCGTAAAACGTGATGGTACGCGTCGCGGTATCCATTTTAGTCGTCACCTTACCGCGCCACATGTCCGGCATTAAGAACCAGTACCCGTCGGAATAATTGAGCACCATGCTCATGACCCGCACAAACGTGTTGGTCTGGGTATCGTAGCGGTGCCAGTTGGTAATATAAGCCGTATCGTCCGTTTTTTCACCGCTGTGACCCGGCATCAGGCTGACTATCGGCACCTCGATGATCTTATCCCCGTTGATGTCTTTGGAGACAACGGACGTATTTCGCATCGTATAATTGGCCGTCTGTGTCTTCGCGTCATAAAACGGAGATTCCAGAACCTTGGACTTCTTATTCCAGTAAAGCAGCTCTGTTACAAGGGAATCCGCGTTCTTCACGCCGTCCAGCACAATGCCGTTCTGTTTTTCATTGATCAGTCCCGCCTGCACGGAGGCGTATTTTGTGACGCCGCTGTCCATGCGGCAGGAACCCATTACTTCCACGGCGGCGTCCTTGACGCGGAACAGCCGCGCGAGCGCAGGCTGGTCGCCCACGCTGACATTGGCGGTAAAGATTTCATCCCTGCCGTCGCCGTCGAAATCCATGACCGCCAGTTCGGTGTATGCCTGCTCCAGCTGGAGTTCGTTCATTTTTCCGTTTTTATAGTAATAGACGCAGATGGTGCTTGTGTTGTTCAGGCTGCTTCCCCAGCCGACGACCACCTCGTCCTTGCCGTCGCCGTCAAGGTCGCCGAAGCAGACTTTGTCCACCTGCGCCGAGGGATTGCTGAAAGAGCCCATGTCAACCCATTTTCCGTCCTTCTTCATAAACATGATGTTGGTTCCGGAGGTTTCGTCGCCCTTCTGATAAATCGCCATGGCTTCGTCGTTTTTATCGCCGCACATGTCGTGCGTAATGATTGCGGAGCGGTAATCCCCGCTTCGCGGATATTTCAGCGTCATTTTCCCGTCGGTTTTGCTCTCAAGCAAAGCGTGGATGTCCGCCTTTTCACCGGTGGGCTTCGGCGGGTGCATCAGCGTCTGGGCGTCAAGGCCGACAAAGGAGCAGCCCGACAGGGTCAAAGCAAGCACAAGCGCCATTGCAACAGCTTTCAGCTTCATTTCACCACGCCTTTCTTTTTTATGCTGATTATTTATTATAACATTATATAGCGAAAATGAACAGTATCAATTATGTTACGAAAAACAAGCTGAACCTCAATGCTCCGCACGGAAGTATGCCCCCGTTTTCAGGCAAAAAAACAGGAAGCCGTACGGTTTGGTAAAAACCATACGGCTTCCCGGAAAATTGCGCGGCCCTGCTGCAGCTTTGGCATTAAGACAGCGTCATGCGGAAATCCAGATTGTAGGGCGGGCTGAGCGTGGTTCTGGCTTCGCTCAAAAGGGCGCGCCAGTCCGGCTCTCCCCTTTGCCGCGCCAGCCGTACGGCCTGCACCATAAACCATGTGTCGAGAAGCATGGTCTCCCCCTCGCGCATGATTGCGAAATGGGAAGCAAACTGTTCCTCCAGAAAATCCCATTTTTGCAGTTCAAACGCGGCGCGCGCCGTGTTAAGACGGATTCGTTCAACCGCTTTCAGTTTCTCCGGCAGGCTGAAATAGCAATCCCACGCCTGCTGATAAAGTCCGGCCTGTGTAAACAGGTCAATCGCGTCCTGCGCCATGACTTCAGACTGTTCGGCGCCGCCGAGGGACAAAGCCCTTTCCATATAGGCGCAGGCTTCCTCCGGCCTGCTTTCCTGCACCATGGCCTGCGCCAGATTCCGGCAGCAGATTGCGGTGGGGCACAGAAGCAGGGATTGCTTCATCGCGGCAATGCCGTCCTGCCATTTGCCGCTTTCATAAAGCATCAGGCCCAAATGCATCAGCGCACCCGCGTTTTTGTTTTCCTCTTTTTGAAGAGAATCAGCCAAAAGCGCCGTCCAGCGGGAATCGGTCATCCAGGAGGCGGGCAGGCAGCCCGGTTCCGGTTGGGGCATCCTTCCCGTCTGCAAAAGGGTGAGCCACGCCCGTTGCTTTTCGCCGAGCGTCTCCTTCGGGAAGACAAGTCCCTTCGGAATCATCCCCGGGTCTCGGGCGGCTTCCAGCGCACCCCAGCCGCTGCCGAAATGCAGCAGTTCGTCCGGCGGAGTGTCCTCCAGCGCTTCATAGAGTCTGTCGGCCCGCAGCAGTTCCTCTTCACTCAGACGGCTTTCAATCAGGCCGTGAACATACTGCTTGGAAGCTTCCCAGTCGCCGAAGGCTTCCCGCGGGCCGACGTCCATCCCGCCGAAAACCTGTGTGAAGCGCACGCAGCCGTTAGGTTTGATATCCTCGCCGTGCACCTGCGAAGGCGAAAGTCCCGCCTGAATTTCAAGGTAGTTTCCCGCTCCGTCCAGCGAAAGAAAATCCTTCCAGTGTACGCCGCCGCGCTGCATCCCCCAGCAGAACATTTTACGGTAGCACAGCGCGGCGGTGGAGCGTTCCCAGAACGCGGTTCCGTCGTCGTACACCGCCGCCTCCCACGCATCGGACAGAGCGTGCCGGTTCTGGAAGAAATACTCGTTGGAATAGGAGAGATTCTGCGGATAGCTCGCGTCCAGCCCGTTCAGGCTTTTCAGGTACGGCATGGTGTCGTGCGCAAAGCCGTGGGCGGAATTCTGGGAGCTCATCGTCTCCGGCTTGATGCAGACAACCCCGTCGCTCTGGGAAAATACGCGGACATTTTTCTCCTCCCGCACGGCAATATTGGTCCACCAGTAAAGCGGCGCCTTCTCCGGCTTTGTGTTGAGTATTTTTACATGGGCGAACAGGCGGTCGGAATTTTCCGGTAGATGGAAATCGATCTGCAGAAAGAAGCATTTCTGCCGTTCATACTCATACATGCGCAGGAACGGTTCCCCGTCTTTCCCCGTGCAGCGGGCGAAAAACATCGGCTCGCAGGTCAGGCACGTGTGTCCGAACTGCCCCAGATTCCACTCAATGCCGCCGGAAAACCACGCGTCGCGGATGGCGAGGTTGGCAAGGCGGAACACCGGGTTGGTAAACAGTAGCTCGCGTCCCGCTTTCTTGTCAAACAGGGACCAGAGCCGGCCACCGAAATCGGCGAGGAACGTGGCGCGCAGAAAATCGTTTTCCATCACAACGGTTTTCATTTCCCGCTGTTTCAGGTCGCGGTGAAAATCGTCCTGTACCGTATACGGCAGCTCGCGGAAGCCGGTCTGATAGCCGAAGCCTTCCCGCTCGCTTTCCAGCAGCCCCGCGTCAATCAGAGGCTTATCCTGCGCGCGGTCGCGGAAGCGCGGCAGAGGATGCCCGCTTTCAAGAGCGGCGCCGGGTATTTTCAGCAGAGATTGATAAATCTTCAATAAAAACGTCCCCCATCGATTTTATTACGGCAATTCCGGCATCAGCCCTTAATGGCGCCGCCGGTCACGCTGGCGATAATCTTTTCGGAAAGGAAAATATACAGGATGAATGTCGGCAGGAAAACAATGACCACCGCCGCGAACATACCGCCCCAGTCCCCCGTATAGCGCATGGACTGAATCATGGAATACAGTCCGACCGCAACCGGGCGGGTTTTTGCCGTGTTTGCGAAAATGAGGGAAATGAAATATTCATTCCATATCGTAATAAAGTTGAAAATCGTCACCGTAATAATGCCGGGCTGCGCCAGCGGCAGCATAATCATCCAGAACGTTTTCATGGGCGAACAGCCGTCGATCGCGGCGGCTTCCTCAAACGTAACGGAAAGATTATGGAAAAACGTGTTCAAAAAGAAAATGGTAAACGGCACGTTTATCGCTATGTAGAGGAAGATCAGAAGCCCTCTGGACTGGTTGACATGCATCTGGCTGAACAGTGAGAACAGGGGCATGATGATCATAATCGCCGGGATGCCCAGCGCGGTCGCGAATAAATTCTGAAGGAAGCCGTTTCCGCGGAATTTAAAGCGGCTGAGCACATAAGCCGCCGGCGCCGAAACGATAATGACAAGTGTGCAGGATACCAGCGTATACAGCAGAGAATTCATAAAATAGCTCGATACTTTATGCGTTTTCCAAGCCTTCACGTAATTTTCCGGGTGCAGGCCGGTCGCGAATTTAAAAAGATTGCCGTCAAAAATCTCTCTGGTGGTGGAGAATGACGCCAAAATAATCCAGCCGATGAGCACAAAGGTAAAAACGACCCAAATCCCGACGACCAGATAGCCCGGAGCAAGGGCCAGTTCTTTTTTCCAGTTCATTTTCTGCCTGATTTTATTTTTAGCCATTTTCATTCCCCCTTAAAGCTCAACGTCGTCATGCCGGACAATGAGCTGCGTAAACATAAACACCACAATGACCACCATGGTCAGGATCACGCCGATTGCCGCGCCCGCACCGGAATCGCGCACCGTGATGGCAGAAGAGCTTGCGCCGAATACCAGCTCATACATGTAGGACATCGGCGTGACGGTGCTCGCGCTCAGGTTGACGGGTGAAAACAGCTGGCTCCATACGAAGAAAGCCATGGTGCTGACGGTCCAGAGGACAATATTGGTGCGGCAGACCCCTTTTAAAAGGGGAAGCGTAATTTTTGAAAACCGCTGGAACACGTTGGCGCCCTCAATCGTGGCCGCTTCGTAAAAATCGGTCGGTATCCGCTCAATCCCACTCATCCAGATCAGCATATGGTACCCCACCATGCCGAAACAGTAGGCGATGAGCATACTCCAGAAAACCAGCTCCGGGCCGGTCCACTGCGCGGCCGCATTTTTGAAGCCGAGTCCTTTTAAAGTCGAATTGATCAGCCCGAAATCGGGATTGTAAACGTAATTAATCCACATGGTTCCCATGGCGACCGCCGAAATAACATTTGGCAGGTAAATGACGGAGCGGAAAAAGCTTTTTCCGTGAACTCCGCTCGTGAGGATCACACCGAACAAAAGCGAGACCAGCATCACGCCGATGCCGCCCACCAGCCAGATCAGGCCGATGTTTTGGAGTGCACTCACAAAAAGAGGCGTGTTGAAAAGGGTTTTAAAATTCCCCATTCCGTTAAACTTCCATGTTGAAACGGCATCCGTAACGCCCTCCACCTTGAAGAAACTCATGATGACGGTCCTTATGGTAGGATACAGAAAAACCATAGTATACAGAAAAACCGCGGGTGCCAGAAAAATAACGATCATTGCTTTATTTTTTGTTTTCATAAGAACCTCCCGAGAATTCCATGGACAAAAAGGGCGGCAGCGCGTAAACACGATGCCGCCCTTTTCCTGCCGTTGTGTGATTGAATTATTTCTTCATTGCGTCCGCAAAGCCCTTTGCGTCAAGCTTTCCGCTGACAAGCAGTGCGAAGTTGGTCTTGATTTTCGCGTTGATATCGGCTTCATTCTCCATACCGACGGCCCAGGGATATCTGGTTGTGGTCGCGTCCAGAACCGCCTTTGCATCCGTCAGCTGCTTCGGCCATGTAGCATCGTTGGCCATCGGAACGCCGATGGAGTCCGCCGCCAGCTTATTGTCCCACTCGCCGGTTGTCATAAACACGATGAATTTAAAGGCCTCTTCCGCGTGCTTGGTATTCTTGTTGATACCGAAGCACTGTGCGCCGTACTGGTTGGCTTCCGGTCCGTCGCCGCCTTTGCCGACCGCGGGATACGCAAAGGAACCCCAGTTAAAGTCCGCGGGAGCGGAATTTTTAATTTCATTCGGGAGCCAGGTTCCGTTTAAGTACATGGCGACATTTCCGCTTGCAACCTCCTGCTGTCCGGCGGGATAGATGTTTCCGGCCGCATTCTTGGAAATATAGCCCTTGTCATACATTTCTTTCCACTGTTCGCCAAAGGTCAGAACGGCGGGGTCGTCGATCTTCTTGTTGGTCACCATGGCAAGCGTCTTGTCTTTGCCGATCAGGCGGGCCATATGATAGCCGAACAGGGAAGCCATGTAGGCGTCGTCCACGGTAATCGGGGTTTTGCCGGCCGCCTTGATTTTTGCACAGGCCGCAAGCCACTCTTCCCATGTCTTCGGCACTGCGGTAATGCCGGCTGTCTTAAAGATGTCCTTGTTGTACATCACCAAAAAGGTGGAAGGCTGATAAGGAATGGTGGAAAGCTTTCCGTCCGGTCCGAGGGAACGCGCCAGATCGACAAGCTTTTTGTTGATAACATCCGTCAGCGGTTTGCCATTCGTCGTATCATAGGACTTTGCGGCAAGATCCTCCACATTGAGCAGATATTTGCCCCATGTGCCGTTTACACGTTCGACATCCTCGTCGAAAAGATCGATATCCTGTCCGGCGTCCAGCGCGGGCTGAAGGGTTTTGCGGATATCGCGGCCCTGCCAGTTGACATCGACGGTAATACCCGTCTTCTCTTTAAAAGCGTCAACGGCCTGGGCAATGGTCTGGCCCTGCGGTTCGGTTTCGTTCCACATGGAATAATAAGTAATTGTTACGTCGCTCTTTGCGTCGCTCTTGGATGCGGCGCCGGAAGCAGCCGGTGCCGGTGCTGCTGACTGCGCAGCGCCGCCGCAGCCGCCGAGTACCATGGCGCAGGTCAATACGATGGCCATGAGTGAGAATAACTTCTTTTTCATTTTCAGACCTCCTAAAGTTTATGTTTGAATTTAAGGCATACCCAAGTTACATATTGACCAATAAATCGGATTTTGAAGTTTCATTTTTATCCAATTCGCTGTTCAATATCCCTATTTTACGGTGTTTTAAACAATATTGATTTAGAATTTTTTGCATTAAATTTGCACAATCCATTCTACTTGCACAAAAAATCTCTGCTTTTCTGGAAAGCGGCGGGGACTTTCTGATACGGATACAGCAAAAAGGCGCCCCGTCCCACTGAACGCAGCGCCTTTGCTTTGTATTGCTCGTATTATAACACGACCATTTCATTTGTCAATTCAAAAAGACGACAAATCCGCTTGAAAAAGGCATTGTACAAATTTAATGCGCAAAATGGTAAATGCCCTGTCTGCCGCCTATTCCATCCTGTTATTTTATATTTAGAATATTATAAAATTAATATTATGCTAAAATAAAATATTATAGGAATGTTAATAGCACCCATTCCACTGTATTTTTGTAATCGCTATAATGAAACCGGGCGCGGACAAGGAGCGGAGACTGATGACGCAATTCGTAAGTACCTTTCTGAAGCAGGAGATCACCATTGACGAGCTGATGACCGTCCATTATTTTGAATATAACAGCGATTTTTATTTTCCGGGCGAAACCCACGACTTCTGGGAATTCCTTTACGTGGATAAAGGACAGGTGGACGTAACGGCCGGCAGCACCAACTATGTGCTGAAAAAAGGCGATATTATCTTTCACAAGCCTTTCGAATTCCACAGCCTGTGGGCAAACGGCGTGGTCGCGCCGAACCTGGTGGTCATTACGTTTAAATGCAATTCCCCCGCCATGCATTTTTTCGACGGCAAAATTCTGAGGGTCGGCGATCTGGAACGCGACCTGCTCGGGCAGGTCATTGAAGAAGCCACCGCCACCTTTTCCTCTCCGCTGGACGACGTGGACATGAAAGAGCTGGTGCGCAGCGGGAAAGGCGCGTTTGCTTCGGAGCAGGTGATTAAAATCTGCCTTGAGCTGATACTGATCAGCTTGGTCCGCAAAGGCGGGACCGGAGAGGAGCGGGTTTCCTCCTCCATCAGGGAAAAATCCGGTCAGGACACTTTCACCCGGATTGTCGCGTACCTGAACCAAAACATTCACAATAAAATCACCTTAAATGACGTATGCCGTGAAAACATGTGCGGCTGCTCTTTTTTACAGAAGGTCTTCCGCGAAAAGACCGGCGGCGGCGTGATGGAATATTTCGGAAAAATGAAGGTGGACAGCGCCAAACAGTCCATCCGCGAAGGCACAAAGAATTTTACCGAAATCGCCAACGATCTTGGCTACTCGTCCATTCACTACTTTTCGCGCCACTTTAAAAAAGTCACCGGCATGACCCCTTCGGAATACTCCTCCTCCGTCAAGCTGCGCACGGACAGCCAGAAAGGCCGCGCTCCCCATTTTGAAGAAGAAAACTAAAAATTTCATGCCTGCCCGGAGAAGTCCGGCCAGATAAAGCCCGTTCGGTAATTTTTTCCGAACGGGCCTCTTTTGTGCAAAAATCATGTTTTGTGCAAATTTTGTGATGAATCGGATATTTATTTTAAAGGAACCATCGTCTAAAATAAGGGCAGAGAGTGCAAGCCAAGCGAATTCAAAAAGGAGAAATGCATCATGAAGGAACCTGTACTCGTTGTGATGGCCGCGGGAATGGGCAGCAGATACGGCGGGCCGAAGCAGATTGATCCCGTGGGGGACAACGGAGAAATTATTATTGATTTTTCCCTTTTTGACGCAGTGAATGCCGGATTTAAAAAAGTTGTGTTCCTGATAAAAAAGTCCATTGAAGCGGATTTCAAGGAAATCATCGGCGACAGAATGTCCAAAATCATGGATGTAAAATACGCGTATCAGGAGGTATCCCCCCTGCCGGAGGGCTACCTTGTGCCGCAGGGACGCGATAAGCCGTGGGGAACCGCGCACGCCATCCTCTGCTGCCGCGACGTGATCGACGCGCCCTTCGCCGTGATTAACGCCGACGACTATTACGGCAGGGATGCTTTCCGTCTGATTTACAACTACCTTCTCCACAGCCGGGACGACGAGCTGTACCGCTACGCCATGGTGGGCTATACGCTGGAAAACACGCTCACGGACTACGGCCACGTGGCAAGGGGCGTCTGCGTTGCCACCCCGGACGGATTTTTAAAAGATATTCACGAGCGCACCCATATTGAAAAACGGACGGGTCTGGCCCAGTACACGGAAGACGACGGCAAAACCTGGGTGACCATTCCGAAGGGCAGCATTGTATCCATGAACCTGTGGGGCTTTTCCGAAACAATCCTCGGAGAAATCGCAGACAGGTTTCCCCCGTTTCTGGACAATGCCCTGGCTGAAAACCCGCTGAAGGCTGAGTTCTTTCTTCCGACCGTGGTGGACGAACTGCTGAAAAGCGGAAAAGCTAGCGTGAAAGTGCTGCAATCGCCCGACAAATGGTTCGGGGTTACTTACCGGGAAGACAAACCGGTGGTCGTGGAAGCGATCCGCAGGATGAGAAAACAGGGAATTTACCCCGCTAAGCTTTGGGAGGGCGACAAATGAAACCGGTCAAAAATGAACTTTTGCCTGCAATTGTAAAGAAATTTCAGTTTGAGGGCCAATATGTGGGCATTCTGCCCTACGGAAGCGGACATATCAACGACACCTTTTCCGTCTTCTTCCAGCTTGAGGAACGCACCCGCAGATACATTCTCCAGAGAATCAACACAAACGTGTTCCGCAAGCCGGTGGAGCTGATGGAAAACGTGATCGGTATAACCCGCTATCTGCACGGCGCCATCGCCGCGGCGGGCGGCGACCCCCTCCGTGAAACCCTGAATCTGGTGCCCACCCAAGACGGCGCGTTTTACTATGTCGATGAAGACGGCGGATACTGGCGTTCCTACCTTTTTATTGAGAATACCGTCACCCTGCAGCAGACAAGGTCGAAAGAGGAATTCTATAATTCCGCCCGCTCCTTCGGGCGGTTCCAGATGCTGCTGGCCGACTATCCGGCGGCCACGCTCCACGAGACCATCCCGCTGTTCCACAATACGCCGAACCGCATCCTCCAGTTCAAAGAGTCCCTCGCCGCGGATGTGAAGGGCAGGGCGGCCGGCGTAAAAGAGGAAATAGACTTTGTTTTACAGCGCGAGGAATACACGCATATTCTGGTGGATATGCAGGAGCAGCGCAAACTGCCCCTGCGGGTCACTCACAACGACACCAAGCTGAACAATGTGCTGATCGACAGTGAAACCGGAAAGGGCATCTGCGTCATCGATCTGGATACCGTCATGCCCGGGCTTTCCCTGTACGACTTCGGCGACTCCATCCGCTTCGGCGCGAGCACGGCGGCGGAGGACGAGCAGGACCTTTCCAAGGTACATTTCGATATCGGCCTGTTTGAAGCCTATACCCGGGGCTTTCTGGAAGTCGCGGGAAAAGTGCTGACCAACGCCGAAATACAAAGCCTGCCCGACGGCGCAAAGATGATGACGCTCGAATGCGGCATCCGCTTTCTGGCCGACTATCTCGCCGGCGACATCTACTTTAAAATCAGCCGTGAAGGCCACAACCTTGACCGCGCCCGCACGCAGTTCAAGCTGGTTGAGGAGATGGAACAGCAGTGGGACATTATGGCGAAAATCGTCGGTCATTACTGTAAATAAGAAATAAATTTTCATTTTTCTATTGTTTTATTGAAAAAATGCAGTACAATGGAGCAAAAGAAGCAGAAGGGAACCGGGAATATGAAAAACATTCTTTGCTACGGCGATTCCAATACCTACGGACTCAAGCCGGGAATGACGGGGAGATACACAAGGGATATTCGGTGGACGGGCCTGCTTCAAAAACTTCTCGGCGACGGCTATTACGTAATAGAAGAGGGGCTGGGCGGCAGAACCACCGTCTGGGATGACCCGATTGAAGAACATAAAAACGGAAAGGCCTATCTGCTGCCCTGCCTGGACAGCCATAAGCCGCTGGATCTGGTCGTGATCATGCTGGGAACGAACGATCTGAAAAAGCGCTTTTCCCTTCCCGTATGCGACATTGCGTGGGGTATGGAAAATCTGATAAAAACGATTTTGAAATCGGAATCCGACAACGCGGGGAGCGCCCCGCAGATACTCCTGATCGCGCCGGTTCCCATTACAAACGTGGGCAACCGGGACTGGTGCCTGATGTTCGGCGACGGAATGGAAAACAGCAATTTCCTGGCCGGCGAGTATGAGCAGGTTGCAAAACGGAACGCCATCCACTTTCTCAATCCGGGCAAAAGCGTGGAAGTCGGTCCGGAGGACGGTCTGCATTACACCCGGGCGGGCCACCGGAAAATGGCGGAACTGGTCGCGCAAAAGGTCAAAGAAATTTTTCCGCAGGATTAAATTCTGCAGATTCTACACTTTGATTGCACATTATTTTCGATAGAGTCCCCAAAAAACAGGAGCCGTGCCCTTCGGGCACGGCTCCTGTTTTCTCTAATACTCATAATTGTCCGGGTCTTTTCCGGAGCGCTCGTCCCGGTTCAGCGCGTCTATTTCGCACAGTTCCTCCTGTGTAAGAGCAAAATCAAATACATCGATATTTTCTTCAATTCTGGACGGTGTGGTGGATTTCGGAATCGGCACCACACCTTGCTGAATATCCCAGTTTAAAATGATCTGCGCCGGGGTTTTTCCGTATTTTTCGGCAAGCCGCCGAACCACATCCAGCTCCATGACCTTTTTTCCGCGCATCAGCGGCGACCATGCCTCGGTCACGATATTTTTTCCGCGGCCATAGCCGATTGTCTCCGTCTGCGTCAGCAGCGGATGGCGTTCGATCTGGTTGATAACAGGCAGATATTTATGTCCTTCCTCAATGGTTCGCAAATGGTGAGGCTTAAAATTGCAGACCGCCACGGAACGCACCAGCCCCTCGTCTTTCAGTTCCTCCATCGACTTCCATGATTCCCGGAGCAGTTCCTGATCCTTTACCGGCCAATGAATAAAATAGAGGTCGACATAGTCCGTCCGCAATTTTTCAAGGCTTCTGTGCAGCGCGTCTTTCACACCCTGACGGCCCATTTCGCTTGTCCACGCTTTTGTGGCGATTTGAACATCCTGCCGGCGGATATTCAGCGTTTTCAGCGCACTTCCCAGATATTCTTCATTTTTATAAAAAGAAGCCGTGTCAAAAAGCCGATATCCGACGGCATACGCCGCACGGATGGATTCCGCCATATGCTGCCCGTCAATTTTATAGACTCCGAATCCGATCTTTGGAATGCTGTTCCCATCATTTAAAAGGATTTTTTCACTGTTCAATTTTATCCCCCATTCTCTTATTTTCGTTATGAAATGTCACGTTATATTTTCTGCCCACCGCCCCTTTCATCGGTGTTAAGCAGATCGTACAGCGTGGTAACCCCCGCGCCGGTCGCGCCGGCCGCCTGATGTTCAAACACCGGCTTGTCCACCCACGCTGTTCCGGCGATGTCCAGATGAATCCACGGCAGGTTTTCAGAAAACTCTTTGATAAACAGGCCGGCCGAAATGGTGCCGCAATAATGCTCTCCCATATTTTTTACATCGGCAATCCTGCTTTTTACCATCTCTTCGTATTCCGGGAAAATGGGCAGCCGCCAGTACTGTTCCCCGGAAACCTGCGCCGCCGCGGACAGTTCCTGCCACAGCCGGTCGCTGTCTGTCAGGACGCCCGCCGTGGTAAAGCCCAGCGCGCCCACCACCGCGCCCGTCAGGGTTGCAATGTCCAGCGTTCTGGTGGCGCCCTCCTTTCGGATTGCGTATGTAAGCGCGTCCGCAAGAATCAGCCTGCCCTCGGCGTCCGTGTTCTGAATTTCAATTGTCTTGCCGGACATGGACCTGATCACGTCGCCCGGAAGAAAGCTCTGTCCGGAAATACGGTTTTCACAGGCGGGAATCACGGCTACCGCATTGGTTTTCACTTGATTGCGGGCAAGCGCGAAAACTGCGCCCGCCACCGCCGCGCCGCCGGCCATGTCCCCTTTGATGCCCAGCATGGAATCCCTGCTTTTCAGGCAGTAGCCGCCCGTGTCGCAGGTGACCCCCTTTCCGACCAGCGCGGTCCTGACCGGGGACCGCGGATCCGCGAGATACCGCAGGACAATCAGCCGCGGCGGGTTTTCGCTGCTGTTCCCAACCGCCAGAAACGCGGCCATTCCCAGCTGTTCGGCCTGTTTTTCATCCAGAATTTCCGCCTGAACCCCGCATTTTTCCGCTTCCCGGCACAGGGTATCCGCCATGACCGCAGGGGTCAGTAAATTGGCGGGCGTGTTGACAAGATCTCTGGCGAAAACGACGCTGTCCGCGAGATTGACCGCTCTTGCAAGGGATTCCCCCGCTGTTTCAAGCTGAATGCGCGGAATTCCCTGCAAAAAGAACCGGAACGAATCCTCCGTCCTGTCCGTCCGATACGGACAGAAGACATACAGCCCTAATTTTATGCCCAGAACGGCACTGCGTATGCAGCCCAGCCCAAAAGTGGGCAGAAGGGCGGACAAATTGATTTCCGCCTCATATATATGCAGCTTTTGCAGTCCCTTCACGCCTTTTGCAACGGAATCCGTCAGCCTGCGGGCATTCAGCTCTCCCCGCTTTCCCAGCCCGACGTACAGGATAAGCCGGGCATCCTGAAAAAGAGGAAAACTCGACAAAAATTCCCCGTTGAATACATCTTTCACAGGCAGGGACGCGTGGTCCGCGTCCTCATAAACAAATACAATCTGTGCTTTATCCATTGAACCGATTTGAATACTGATCATAATATCCTTCCATTCCCTTGAATCACTATCCGCGCCGCTGTGTTTTCTATCATAACATACTCATTACAAAAATCAACCGGAAACGAACAGAAGCCCGGCCGTTTTTGGCCTGGCTTCTCGCGGATTCCTATTTGCAGTAAACGGTTGGAACCGCCGCGTATACGGCGGCACAGCGGACAAGGTCTTCCTTCCACGTCTTCTCGTCGGGAGCGTGGGCCTGCGCCTCTTTTCCGGGCCCAAAACCGATGCAGGGGATACCGCAGCGGCCCATAATAGCAACGCCGTTTGTTGAAAAGGTCCATTTGCCGACCTTCGGCTCGCCGTATATGCCCCTGTACGCTTCGATCATTGCCTGTGCGGCGGGCGCGTCCTCCGGAATGACCCAGGTCGGGAAACAGCAGTCGGTGGGATAAACCATGCCTGTGTAACTGGGGCGCTCATAGGTATACACGGTCACATCTGCGCCGTACTTCCTGCAGGATTTCAGATTACGAACCTCCTCCAGCGCCATTTGGTAGGTCTCGCCGTCCGTCAGGCGGCGGTCCAGCGATATGGCGCACATATCCGCGACCGCGCAGCGGGACGGGGAATTAAAGAAAATTTCGGATACGGCAACGGTTCCCTTTCCGAGGAACGGGTCGGCAGGAAGGCGGTTGTTCAGTTCACGCACTTCCTGAAGGATGTCGGCCATCTTGTAAATGGCATTGTCGCCGCGCTCAGGGGCGGAGCCGTGGCTGGACACGCCCCTGACTTCCACACGGATTTCCATACGGCCGCGCTGCCCGCGGCAGATATTGCCGTCGGTAGGCTCGGTGATCACGACAAATTCGGGTTTGATCTTGTCCTCGCTGCAAATGTACTGCCAGCAAAGCCCGTCGCAGTCCTCCTCCTGCACCGTGCCGGTCACCAGTACGGTGTACTTGTCGGAGAGCAGGCCCATATCCTTCATGATCTTTGCACCGTAGGCCGCGGAAACAATTCCGCCCAGTTGGTCGGAAGCGCCGCGTCCGCCGATTTCCGTTTCTGTTTCATACCCTTCGTACGGGTCAAAGGTCCAGTTGCTTTTCCGACCGATTCCAACGGTATCAATGTGGGCGTCATAGGCGATGAGCGTCTTTCCGCTCCCCATCCAGCCCAGAACGTTTCCCATCGGGTCAATGTCAACCCTGTCAAATCCCAGTGTGCGCATTTCGCGGGCAATGCGTTCAATCACCTTTTTCTCTCCGGCGCTTTCCCCGGGGATTGCGATCAAATCTCTCAGAAATCCGGTCATTGCTGTTTCATAGCCCTGTGCTTGCCCTTGAATCCCTTGAAAGTCCAGTGTCATTGTACGGTTCCTCCCCTATCAGCAATATGGTTTTATCAGAGGCCCTCATTGGCCGTTTTATTTACAGAAATTCCCACGCGGTATCCTGAATCACCACGCTGTTGGGCGTCCTTGCGCTCTGTGCGGCCGCGATGCGGACACACTCGTCATAGTTCACTTCTTCTATGGTTGCCGTCTGTGGCGGTGAAAAAAGTGAACCGACCGAATTCATCCTGGCCTTTTCCACATTTTGCAGGGACATGACCTGTAAATATTCGTCGCCTGTTTTGGGAAGCCGATTGGGGACCCATCTGATACTCATGCGATTACCTCCGTCCGGTTTGATAAAAAAACAAAATGCGGCCGCCGTAGCGACCGCACTGCCGTTAAATCCTTAAAAATAAACGCTTATGTACTCTTGTGATTATAAAGCATAAATGCAGAAATGTCAAAAACTTTAAAATTTTGCAAATCCGGCGGAATAGAATTCCGCTTTCAATGATTAGGGCGGCAGAAAACCGGCAAAAATAAAAGCAATCGCCTTTCCATTGTCCCCCTGCCCTAAATAGAAATCAGCACCGGAGCCGCAAAACATTGCTGTTTTGCGGCTCCGGTGCTTCAGGTCTGCGGATTCCCCGAAATATCCCCGCCGGAAGGTTCCTGCCCCGGCGCGGGAGCCTGCGGCTGCGGAGGAACCGGCGGAACAGGCTGCCCGTAATACGGCATATACGCCGTCATGGGCTGATACGTCTGCCTTGGAGGCAGCGGCATGCATTTGCAGACATAAATCACCTTTGTGTCGCAGATAAGGTCATGCAGGCCGCGCTTGTCACGGTTCAGTCCGATCAGGATATAACCGACAAACAGCAGGGAGGACAGATACCGCCCGATTGTTTCCCTGTAAAGGACGTTCAGCAGCGTGAGCGGCGCGCCGTCAACGGAAACCACCCGAAGGTTCATCAGTCGTTTCCCTACCGTGGCGCCCGTCTGATAGGTTAAAATGACAAAATAGGCGGACGCGGCCAGATACAGCATGATATCCAGAAGGCTGAACTGAAACAGCAGCGGGCTTGTTAAAAAGCTGTCCGGATGCTGCAGCCGGACAAAAAACATCGGGATTTTCACCGTCAGCAGAACCGCTCCCACCAGGAGCATATCGATGAGATATGCCGCCAGACGGACAAAAAATCCGCCGCAGGCCGCATCGTTATTTTCCTGTATTTGCATAATACATTGGCACCCCGCTCTCCTGTGTTTCTAAAAGCTCTTTCACCTTTTCCGCATCGGTGGCAGTGTAGCTTTTCGCCATGGAAAACAGGGAATTCAGGTTGAACTCGCTGCTTTTCGGCGTGAAAAAGGTGACATTGCCGCCCAGCTCTTTTTTCATCTGCGCCTGAGCGTCCTCATAATTCTGAATCCCGTCAATCAGCTTGAGGTCCAGCGCCTGCTGCGCCGTATAAATCCGCCCGTCCGCAATCGGTTTAACCGTTTCCACGCTCATCTTCCTGCCCTGCGCAACGATTCCCACAAACTGCTCATAGGATTCATCCACAAGCCCCTGAAAGATTCCGGACTGTTCCTTCGTCATTTCAACGCCCGGATTTCCCATGGATTTGTTCGGCCCGCTGGTAAACAGCACGGTGTCCACACCAAGCTTATCCATCAGCCCCTTGTAATTGGACAGCGACAGGATAACGCCGATGGAGCCCGTCCATGTGTTGCGGTTCGCATAGATTTTATCCGACGCCATGGAGACATAATATCCGCCGGAGCAGGCCTCGGCTCCCATATAGGTCCAGACCGGGCGTCCGGTTTCCTTTTTGTACTTCAGAAGCCTCTGGTACAGCTCGTCTGTCTCGTAAACGCTCCCGCCCGGCGTGTTGACATAGAGCAGGATTCCCCTGTTCTCTCCGGATTTCTGGAGCTGGTCGATCAGGTCGAGTGTTTTTTCGTGGTTGTAGCCCTCCGCCGGCAGCAGGGCGCTTGATGTCGTTTTCATAATCGTACCGTCCACCTTCACAACCCCTACAAACGGGGAAGACGGAAGGTCAATCTGTGTGCCGATGGAACTCAGAACGCTTTTGGCAAGCTCCGCTTTTTTCTGTGCCTGACCGGCATTTTTAACCAGAATATTGGCGCCGCATACGAACACAAAAACAAAGGCCGCTGCAAGAATTCCCGCGATCTGTTTTTTATTCATTTCCCATTCTCCTTTTTCCCCGCTCATACGGGGGCCGCAAAATAAAAGATTGCGATTGTACTAATGTACTAATACAATGACAATTGTACCCTTCCCATGACCCTTTGTCAAGTATTTCCCGCCTGCGGGGCCGATAGTCCATCCGCGCTAAAAGAAAAACAGCAGCCCGACCGGGCTGCTGCTGACATCATACTGTCAAAGCGGATTCCTAATATTTTCTGGTCTTGATCTGTTCTTTCGTGTTTTCCTTTGTAAAGACCTTTTCATCGGTGATGATTTTTAACGGAAGCTCCTTGCCGGACATCAGATCCGTAATCGCTTTCATCAGCTGTGGGCCAAGCAGCGGGTTACATTCCACCACACAGTTCATTTTTCCGCTCACAATTGCATTTAAAGCGGTTTTTGTACCGTCGATGGAAACAATTTTCACGTCCCTGCCGGGCGCAATGCCGTTTTTCTCCAAAGCCTCGGCCGCGCCGAGCGCCATGTCGTCATTGTGGGCGTACACCACGTCGATATCCCATTTGTGGTTCTTCAAATAATCCAGCACAATCTGCTTGCCCCCGTCGTAGGTAAAATCACCGCTGCGCGAATAGACGATTTTATCATGCGGATACTCTTTCAGAATTTCTTCAAACCCGAGGGTCCGTTCCACGGCAGGCGACGCGCCCACCGTCCCCTGCAGCTCCATAATGCGGATTCCGCCCTCTTTTCCGCCGGAGGGAACGTTCTGCGCAATCCATCGCATGGCGCGCCGGCCTTCCTCCTCAAAGTCCGCGCCGATAAAGGTAAGAAACATGTCTTCGTCCTTTACCGAGATTTCCCGGTCGGACAGGATGACGGGGATGCCGGCCTGCTTCGCCTCCCGCAGCACCTGGTCCCAGCCGCTGTCAATCACGGGGGACAGGACAATCACATCCACCTTCATGGCAATAAATTTCCGGATTGCTTCAATCTGCTTTTTCTGGGACTGGTTCGCGTTTTCATAATAAAGCTGAATCCCGAACTCCTTTGCCGCGGACTGGATGGATTCCGTATTGGCAAGGCGCCACGCGCTTTCCGTTCCCACCTGGGCGTAGCCGACGCGGATAGTTTCCGGCGGAGCGGTCTGCGGTTTGTTCAGATTTTCCACAAACGCGTCCACATTCTCTTTAGTGACCTTGTGACTGTGCAGGATTTCCTGTTTGGGCACCCCGGCCACATTCTGAAGGATGTCCAGAGAAAAGCGGATTGCCTCCCGCCCGCCGGTCGGGCAGGTAATCGTTTCGTCAATCATGCCTTTTTTCACCAGCCCGATCCCGTCGTTTTCCCCGGTGAAGCCGTCAACCCCGATAATCCGTATGTTTTTCAGTCCAAGCTTTTCAATCGCCCGGCAGGCGCCCAGCGCCATGTAGTCGTTATGTGCGAAAATAATCCGGATTCCGTCAAGCTGGTCCCTGTTCTGGAGCAGATAGTCCTCCGTCGTGTCGCGCGATTCATTTTCGATGGATATTTTCCGGATTCCGATATTTTTGGACTGCGAAAGAAAAGCCTGAAAGCCCTCGCTCCGCTCCGCGCTCATCTGGGAGCTGGCGCTCCCGCAGATTTCCAGCACCCCGCCCGGCTTGCCGTCAAGCATGCCGAGGACGGATTCGCCGGCCTGTTTTCCAATGCTCCGGTTGTCCGGCCCGATAAACAGGGAATAATCGTAGCCTTCCACCACGCGGTCCATCACAATCACCGGAATGGATTTGTAAACCCCGCTGACCATGGGCGTAATCTTTTTCACGTCACAAGGCGAAACAATCAGCAGATCTACCCCGCACGCCAGAAGGCGCTTAATATCCGCGATCTGCTTGTCGCTGTTCTGCGTGGCGTCTGTAAAAATCAGCCGGACCCCGGGGTGCTTTGCGGCCTCTTCCTTCAGCTCCCTTGTCAGGGCAAGGCGCCAGGATTCCCGCATATTCGCCTGAGAAACCCCGATCAGATATTCCACCTTTTCCGGTTCCTGCCGGCTGCAGCCGGGGAACAGGGAAAGCAGAACCGCGGCGCAGAGCAGCATCGCAAGAAAGCCTTGCATCCGTTTCCTCATGTCCTTTTTCCCTCACATTGCCGCAGATATTTTATTTTGTGCGTTTTTCCGGTATTCCGCCGGGGAAACGCCGAGCACTTTTTTAAAAGCGCTGCTGAAATAATGCTGGTTGGAGTAGCCTGTCAGCTCGGCGATTTCATACATTTTCATCTCTTCATTGGAAAGCAGCTCAATCGCCCTGCGGATGCGGGCCCGGGTCACGTAATCCACAAAGGTAATTCCCATGGAGTGGCGGAACACACGGCTTAAATGCTGTGGGGACACATGAAAAGCGGCAGCCGCGTCCTGAAGGGAAAACTCCTCTTTTCTGAAATTTTCGTCAATATAATTCTGCACGTCTTTTATCAGCTGGGGAATTTCCATCAGTCCGTAGAACCGGCTCAGCGCCTGTTCATACTCCGCCGGAATATCGCGCCAGCCGCTTCCCCCGGACTGCGCCAGCGTGGCCCGCACGGGAAGATGCTGCTCCAGCAGGCGGCGGAGCTGCTTCAAGGTCTCCTGCCACGCGTCCTGCGGCTGACGGGAGGAAATCAGCACAAGGTTCCCCGCCGGGTTCCTGAAAAGGGAAACGGGGGAAAACGGCTGAAAAATCTCCTGCGTAATGTTTTCCGCCGCATAATACAGCAAATCCTCGTTCCAGTCCCCGCCGATTTCCATATTGTTTTTATAGTCCAGTCCGGCGATTATCACGCCGAATTCCTCCGGAAATTTCAGTTCAAGAAAGCCGACGCGCTCGTCGATTTCCGCGTCGCTGAAATGGCCGCCGAGCCAGCCGTTTAAAAAATTTTCCGTCAGCTTAGTCTTGTTTTTTTCGAACAGCATTTTCGCCCATTGAAGATACTGCGTCTGCTCTCTGGTTCTTTTCAGCTCTTCCTTTGCGCGGTTCAGGGATTTGTAGAACACATCCTCCATAATCGGTTTTAAAATATAATCGTACACTCCCAGGCGCAGCGCGTTCTGAACGTACTGAAAATCGTCGTACCCGGTAATGACGATGACGACCGCGTCCTTCAAAATTCCTTTCAGCTTTTCAATGAACTGGATGCCGTTCAGAAACGGCATGTTGATATCGACAAACAGCAGGTCAGGCGAAAATTTTTCCGAAAGCTCCAGCGCGGTTTCGCCGTCCTCCGCCTGCGCCACCACCTGCATTTCCTGATCTTTTTTCAGCAAACCGGCAATTCCTCTGCGGATGATCTCTTCATCGTCCGCAATCAGCACTTTATACATATCTCCGCCCCTTTCGTTCAACCGTCTTCATCCGCCGGAAGGATTACCGTCACGGTGGTCTCCTCGCCCTCCGTGCTTTCTATGGAAATACCGTACTGCTTTCCATAGCAGAGCTGGATTCTTTCCTGAATGTAAAAGAGGCCGAAGCTCTGTTTCTGGTCAAGCTCGGTATGGCTGCTCAGCTGATGATTCAGCAGTTCCAGCCGGTCGGCCGGGATCCCCGCGCCGTCGTCATGCACTTTGAAAACGAGCAGACCGTCGTCTCTGTGCGCGGTAATCGTAATGGAGCCGCCTCCCCGCTTTTCCTTGACGCCGTGATAGATGGCGTTTTCCACCAAAGGCTGCAAAATCAGCTTCGGAACCTGATAGCCGGAAAGCTTTTCATCCACCTCAATCCGGTAGTTCAGTTTATCCTTATAGCGTATCTTCTGAATATAAAGATAATTGGAAACATGCGTGATTTCCTCCCGGACGCTGATCATGTCCTTTCCGTGGCTCAGCCCGATGCGGAACATACTGGTCAGCGCGTCAACCAGCCGCACAATGTCTGTTGCGCCGTAATCGCGCGCCATCCAGCTGATGGTGTCCAGCGTGTTGTACAGGAAATGCGGCTTGATCTGCTCCTGCAGGGATTTCAGTTCGGCAAAACGCTTGTTCTGCTGCTCCACATACACCATCCGGATCAGATTCCCGATCTGGTCGATCATATGGTTGAAGCTAAGGCCCAGCTCGCCGATCTCATCGTTGTATTTGCTGTTGAATCGCACCGAAAGGTCGCCGCCCTCTGCCTGTTTCATCAGGTTCTGCAGCTTAAAAATCGGCTTCGTGATGGTTTCCGCAAGCTGAAAAGAGGAAAACAGCACAATCAGAATGGTAAACAAAATACATCCGAATAAAATATAAATAATCGTATTGACGCTCGCCATCACCTCGTCACTGGAGAAAACGCCCACTGTGCGCCAGCCGGTGTATGCCGATTTTTCCGAATGGATCTGATAGTTTCCTGCCCCGATTTTAGCGGTGACAAACGCGTTCCCGCTGCCGTTGAGCCAGAGCGGGTTGACGCGGTACACCACGTTGTTGACCGGGGCGTACACAATGCTGTTGTCGGCGTCCGTGACAAACACAAAACCCTTTTCGCCGATGGTAACGCTGTTGATGGACTTTTTGATGATGTCGTGGCGGATGTCAAACAGGATAACGCCCAGCACCTCCCCCGTTTTCGGGTCCCTCACCGCTTTTGTCAGGGAAAAAACGTCGTCCACGCTGTAGTCCTGGTTGGTTACAATATTCCTTCCCGTAGCGTCGCTGATCAACCGGATTTCATCCGGCGATTTTTCAGCCTGCCGGTACCACGACTCGTTTTGAAAGGAGTCGCGGGAAATGCGGGACATACCGGTACTGACATACAGGTCGTTTTTTGTGGCAATCAGGATTCCGGCGATTTCATCGTGGGAAAACGCAATATTTTGCAGCAGTTCCTTAATCTGATCCGTGTGCGCTTTCCAGTTTGGGTCGGATTCCGACCGGATTTTCCAGAATTCGTTGTCGGTCAGTTCAACGGAAATATAATTTGCGGTTTTTTCAATGGTTCCTATGTAAACATCGATGGAGTTGCACACCTGATTGATGGTCTGCGCGGTGTGGTCCATCGCGGTCTGCTGCGCCTGATGGACAAACACAAGGCCGCTGACAACAGAAAAAACAGCAAACGGGATGAGCGCCATAAAAATATAGGACATCACCATTTTGTTCCGGAACCGGATGTTCAAAAATTTGTCCAGTATTTTTCGCAAGGCGCTCACCTCATCGGCTGCTGTTATTTTGAGTTGCGGCAATTCCAGTTAAGTTGCAGAGTTCGTTCGTATTGGAAATTGCTGTCATCGGAAATGCTGCTGCAATTGTATATATTATATAATATTGAATTCGAAATATCAAATTAATTTGCCATTCTATGCAGCTTTTTCTACCTTTCCCCGAATGTCCTTTCTTTTTTCCGATCTTCCGGCGAGCATGCGCTGAATGACAATGAACAGGCAAAGCAGCGCCGCGCTGAAGACCTTGGTCCACCAGGTGTTCAGGTTCTGATAGGTGACAATGGTCTGTATCACACCTTGAATCATTACGCCCACCGTGGTGCCGATGACTGTGCCCACCCCGCCGGTCAGCAGGGTTCCGCCGATAACCGCGGAGGAAATCGCATCCATTTCCATCCCGACATTCTGCAGAGAATACCCCGCCAGCGTATAAAAGCTGAACACCACGCCCGCCAGCGCCGCGCAAAAGCCGCTGATGGCATAGACCGTCACCTTGGTTCTTCCCACCGGAAGCCCCATCAGCGAGGCGGACTGCTCGTTTCCCCCGACCGCATAAACGGTTCTGCCGAAGCGGGTGAATTTCAGTGTGAACATTGCCGCAATCAGCACGGCAGCGGCAATGAAAACGTAAAAATAGATCTTCGCGCCCAGAAAGCTGAGCTTGGTCAGCGCCATTTTCTTGTAAAAATCGTCGGTGATCGGAATGGACTCGGTGCTGATGACGGCGCACAGACCGCGCATAAAGAACTGGCCCGCCAGCGTTACAATAAACGGCTGAAGCCGGTAGGCATTAATCATGAATCCCATCAGCGCGCCGAACAGAAGGCCGATCAGCAGCACCAGCGGGATCACCACGCCGGCCGGCACGCCCGTCCGGAGCAGAAACGCCGAAAACACGCAGGTGAACGCGATGGTGGACGAAATAGAGATATCGATTCCGCCCGTCAAAAGGACAAACGTAATGCCGATGGAAGCGATGATCAGGTAGGAGCCGTCGTTCAGCAGATTGCAGAACGTGGACAGCGACAAGAATTTAGGGTAAGCGGCCGCTCCGACTGAAAACAGCCCGATAAACAGCAGGGAGGTAACCAGAAGGGAAATATTTTTAATGTGAAATTTTTTTTGTGATTTTACCTGTTCGCTCATGCCGTTTTCGCCATCCTTTCCGGTTTGTGGGCGGAAAATCTTTTCCGCATTTTTTCCTTAAATTCAACCGACTGGAAAAGACAGATGCAGATAACGATGACGGCTTTCACCACCGAGGTGATTTCCGGCGCCACACCCATGGCGTAGACTGAGGTGGTGATGCTCTGGATAATCAGCGCGCCGGCAAGGCTTGCCGGAACCGAGAACCGCCCGCCGTTGAGCGAGGTTCCGCCGATCGCCACCGCAAGGATGGCGTCCAGCTCCATGAATAGCCCGGCGTTGTTGCAGTCCGCGCCTTTGATGCCCGCGCTTTCAATCAGCCCGGCAACCGCCGCCATCGCACCGCAGAAGGTGTACACCAGCCACTTAACGCGGTTGACGTTGATGCCCGCAAAATGGCTGGCAACCGGGTTGCAGCCCGTGGACTCCAGAAAGAGCCCGAATGCCGTCTTTTTTGTAAACAGGATTGCCAGCGCCACCGCGAACAGGACGATGAACAGCGGAAACGGGAGCCCCAGAATATAGCCGCCGTTGATAAAGTAATACGCGTCCGAATTTACCGTGACGATTTTACCGTCCGTAATCAGCTGGGCAATGCCCCTGCCCGCCACCATCAGAATCATGGTGGCGACGATGGGCTGGATTTTTACTTTTGATACCAGAAATCCGTTCCAGGCCCCGCAGACGACGCCCCCCAGAATCGCCAGCAGGATGGCTGCCTGCACGCTCTGCCCCGCACCTGGCAAAATTCTGCCGTCAACAATACTGCACGCGATTGCGCCGCTGATTGCCATGACGGAGCCGACGGAAATATCCGTCCCGCCCGTCGCAAGGACGAAGGTCATGCCGGTCGCCAGAAGCATCAGCTTGCTTCCGTTGCGCAGAATATCGATCAGCCTTCCGTAAAGATGCGCATCCACGATTTTGATGTCAAAGAAGGTTCCGCCGGAAATAATTCCGTTAATCAGCAGGATGGCAATAAAAATAACCGTTGGCCAGAACCCCTGATATTTAGACAGCTTCTTTATCTTCTCCATTTTTAACCCCTCCCGCAATTAAACTCATGACCGCGCTCTCGGCTATTTCCTTGCCGCTGAGTTCGCCGACCTTTTTTCTGTCGCGCAGAACGATCATGCGGCTGCAGCAGCGGAGCATTTCGTCGATTTCAGACGAAATAAAAACCACTGTCATTCCCCGCTCGGCCAGCCCCACAATAATTTTCTGGATCTCCGCCTTGGTTCCGACGTCGATGCCTCTGGTGGGTTCGTCAAGCATGAGCAGCTGGGGGTCGGTGGCAAGCCATCTTGCCAGAATAACCTTCTGCTGGTTTCCACCGCTCAGGTTCTTTGCCCGCTGGTCCTGGGACGGCGTCTTGATCTCAAGCATTTTGATGTATTTGTCGGCAATCCGTTCGGCCTGTGCGCGCGAAATCGCCTTCAGCATCCCCCTCTTCGCCTGCAAGGCGAGGATGATATTTTCGCGGATGCTCAGTTCGCCGATAATTCCCTCTGTCTTCCGGTTTTCCGGGCAGAACGCCACGCCTCTGCGGATTGCGGGAAGCGGCCCTTTTCCCGCCAGCTTTTCGCCGTTCAGTTTCATTTCGCCCTGCTCCAGGCGGTCGATTCCGAAAATCAGACGGACAATTTCCGACCGGCCGGAACCCAGAAGCCCGGAAATCCCCAGCACTTCGCCTTTGTATATGTTCAGGTCAATATTGCTGATGGTTCCAGGCCCGCAGGCCTGTTTCATTTCCAGCAGGCGTTCGCGTTCTCCGCCGATGAGCTCCTCTTTTTCCGAGGAAAGGTCCAATTCGGCGTATTCTTTGCCGAGCATTTTACCCACAAGCTGCGTTCTGGGCAGTTCCTTGGTGGCGTAAGTGCCGACATAGCGGCCGTTGCGCAGCACGGTGATGGTGTCTGAAACCGCATACACCTGATCCAGAAAATGCGTGACAAAAAGGATGCCCATGCCCTGCGCTTTCAGCATATTCATCACTTCAAACAGCTTTTCCACCTCCACGCTGCTCAGGCTGGAGGTCGGCTCGTCAAGAATCAGCACCTTCGCGGAAATATCCACCGCGCGCGCAATCGCCACCATCTGCTGCACCGCGACGGAATAGGAATCCAAATTCTTGGTAACGTCTATATCCAGACTGAACCGGTCAAGCAGGGCGCGCGAGTCCCGATTGATTTTTTTCCAGTCAATGCTTCCTCTTTTTTTCGGTTCCCTTCCGATATATATATTTTCCGCGACCGACAGGTTCGGGCAGAGGTTTACCTCCTGATAAACCGTGCTGATTCCCAGCCTCTGCGCATCCTGCGGGCTTTTAGGGAAGATGGGGGCGCCTTCCAGCAGAATGGAACCGCCGTCCCGTTCCTCCACGCCGGTCAGAATTTTGATCAGGGTCGATTTTCCTGCGCCGTTTTCTCCCAGAAGGGCATGGATTTCTCCGCTTTTCAGTTCGAGAGGAACATCGTCCAGCGCTGCCACTCCCGGAAAGCTTTTCGAAATATGTGTCATCTGAATCAGCATATTTTCGCTGCTCATGAGCGGACTCCTCCTTTGTGATATTGTATTCCCGTGTGCCGTAATGCAAAATCCGCTCCGCCGAATAAAGACGGAGCGGATTTTAAAGAGAGTTGGAGAGAATTTATGAAAAAGATCAGTAAACGCGGGTGGGAAGATCCTTGGCGGCTGTATCCGCACGGAAAACGCTCTCCTGGGATTTAATCCATTTTTCAACGGATTCTCCCGCTTTCAGCTTCTGGCATGTCTCAAAGAACTGGGGCCCCAGCAGCGGGTTGCACTCTACGGTTACATTTGCCTCGCCGTCCACCATGGCCTGGAAAATTCCCTTGACGCCGTCGCAGGAAACGGTCTTAATGTCTTTGCCGGGCTTCATTCCGGCTTCTTTCATTGCCTCAATCGCGCCGAGCATCATATCGTCGTTATGTGCGTAAACCGCATTGATCTTGTTGCCGTATGTTTTCAGGAAAGACTCCATGACCTCTTTGCCCTTTGCCCTTGTGAAGTCGCCTGTCTGGGAAGCGATGACCTTCATGTCCGGATATTTCGCGGCCAGCTGATCGTCAAAACCCTTCTTTCTGTCATTCGCCGCGGAAGCACCCACGGTTCCTTCCAGTTCCACAACGTTTCCTTTGTTGTTCAGCAGCTTTGCCAGCTCGTCGGCGGCGTTCTGCCCCTCTGTGATGAAGTCCGAGCCGATGAAGGTGGAGTACAGGTCATCGGAAACCTTTGCCTTGCGGTCGACCAGAACAATCGGGATCCCCGCGTCCTTCGCCTCGGTGAATACGGCGTCCCAGCCTGTTTCAACAACCGGTGCAAGGCCGATGACGTCGACGCCCATTTCAATAAAGGATTTAATTGCCTTAATTTGATTTTCCTGTTTCTGCTGCGCATCCGCAAATTTGAAGTCGATGGTGTCCACGTGCTGGCCGGCATAGAACTGGATGGACGCGGTTTCCGCGTCGCGCCAGCCGGACTCCTGCCCGATCTGCGCAAAGCCGACCGTCAGCTTTTTGTTGCCCGCCTTGGAAACAGCCTCCGCCTTGGACTGTGTGGCCGCCGGTGTTGTTTTGTCGGCAGCCGTGCCCGCGCACCCGCCCAAAGCAAGGCTCGCAATACAAACGGTTAAAATTGCAGCAATTACTCTTTTCAAATTTTTCTCCTCCGCTTCCGGGGGTATCTCCCCCTTTTTTCGTTTCTATTGTAGTGCATCCGTTCATTTAAGTCTTTACAATAACAAAACCTGTTTGTATCATTTTTTAGCATCTGTCATTTCAGAGTTTTTGTCCCCAATCAGACCTGCTGATATGTTTTGCAGCAGCGCTTTCCATCCTTTTCCAGCAACAAAAAAGAAGCCGCAAATGCGGCTTCTAACAGACGACGAATCCAGTCTACCCTAAAATAATCAACGCCATGAACACCAGGTCTTCTGTTCCTGAATTGGAAAGCGCGTGGCCGCGGCCATCGCCGGTAAAAGTGATGTCGCCGACCTGAACGGGACGGGCAACGCCGTTGTCGTCGTAAATTCCCTGGCCCTTCAGTATGTAATAGGTTTCACTTTCCCCATGGTGCATGTGGAAACCCAGCGAGCAGTCCGGCTCGATGGTCACCTGCGCATACATCCGGCATTTCCCGTTCAGTTCCTTTTCACCCAGAATACGCTTAATGATCACATGGCCCTTGCCGCCGCACATTCCTTCGACTCTTTCAATTTTTGCTTCCATATTGAACCCCTCCTGTTATTTTTAAATATCTTTCCGACTGCACCAACATAGTAGCACAAACGGCTGCGCATAAACAGGCAGTTTATAAAATCTGTTTCCGGATTTTTCAGCTGAGCAGGCAAGAAGGCGACCATCCCAGGACGTCATACGGAACGGTAAACACAACAATTCCGGTGGAATACGGCGCGATTTCATACTGCTGATAATAAACGGCGCAGCCCTGCGGCGTCAGATAATACTGCCGCTCGTTAAAATACCTGACAATCAGTGTCCGGTAATCGTCGAAATAGATGCCCGGATTTTCCTGCATGTTCCGGTCGGCCTGCTGGATGATCTGCTGTGTCAGCAGAAACCGGTAGCTGCTGTTAGGCCCGAAAAAACGCGCAAGCGGATAGAGCCTGCCGCTTTTCAGGCTCCACGTGTCGGAGCGCCGGATGGTATTGCCGTGCGCGCCGCCCGTATATTCGTATTGATCGCGGTAAAGGCTTAAAAAACAGTGTTTGTTATACGCGGCATTATATTGTAGAACAGTGTCATACGCGTGAAACGGAAATCCGTTTGCAAGTGAATCATGATACAGCTGAACGGCCTGCCGGTACAAAGTGTTGGAAGCATACCGGTAAAAATTCTCCGTCTGCATCCGGATTCTGCCGTTAATCCGGTTTTCCGCCACCGGGTTGCCCGCCGGCTCCAACTGGGGAAATTCAGCGGAAAGTTTAAGCACCACGGTATTCTCATACGTAAATTCACGTTCAAGCTTTTGCATGGCCAGATTCGCGCTGGTACTAAGTCGGTTCATTTTCATCCCTCCGCCCCATCATATGCAGGCGGGTGGGATAAGGATTATTGTCACACAACATAAAGAATGGGACAGTCTCCAAGCTTTTCCGCTATCTCCCGCCGGAGCAGTTCTTCCCCCTGCGCACGCAGCTCGTTGCGGTAGCAGTATTTTCCGCGTCCCCTCACTGTCATCAGGGAAGCATCGTAAAGCTCCGCCGCGTTGGGAAACGCCTCTTTGTTGATTGCCCGGTGCACATAGCTGTAGGTCATAAAGATGATCTCAATAGACAGTTCTTTTTTTGCCTTTGGGGACAACTCCTCGGCAAGCTGCCGAATCAGCTCTGTGTAAAGCTTTGGCCAATCGTCCAGAAGAACAACCGGCGCAATCAGAAGCCCAACCCGGTACCCCGCACTGCACATTTTATTCAGGGCCTGTATCCTGTTTTTCAGGGGAGACGTACCGAATTCCACCCTGCGGATGACTTCCTCCGGATTGACGCTCATACGAAAAATGATTCTGCCCCCGTGCTCCAGATTCAGCAGAGGGTCGACCATGTCGAACTTGGTCGGGAACGTCAAAAAGCCCTTTTCGCTCTTTGCAAAACGTTCAATCGTCCAGACAAGATTTCCTGTAATGGTGTTTTCCAGTACAAGGTCGCTGTTGCTGCCGATTTCAAAGGTCAGGTCCCGCTGGGAATCGGCGGCTGTTTTCATCAGCTTGCCGAGCATCTGCTCCCGATTGACAAACAGCCTTAAATACGAGCATTTGTTGTAGTTGCAGACCAGATAGCAGTAAAGGCACGCCGCACTGCATCCGGAGGAAGTGTACGGCACCAGAAAATCGGATATCTTATGATTTTCCACATATTTGTGCGTCTTGCGGATACCGACGATCAGGTACCGCTTCATATGGCCGAATTCCCGGTTGGAATTGCCGCGCAGTTCCTCTATATTGTTATGGCTGTGAATCGGTATCCACGGCACTGTGCCGAATTTCTGCCGCAGCTGCTCCCCCAGCTCATAGGAAAGAGCTTCCGGCTCATAATAAATGCGCTCCGGGTACATTTTATCACCTTCCGGTCTATTATTTGCAGCCGGACGGCGTCTATTCTTTGTTTCTCAGGCAACAGGTAAACCGACCTGGGAAAATATATGCCGGGTCAGATATAATGGATTTCCACGCCGCCGAGCTGTACATTTCCCGTAAGGGTAAGCTGTGGCGCGTTTTCCGCCGGCTGGGAAAGACGGATATCGTTGTCCACGCCGCCAAGGCTCGCGTGCAGGCTGTCAACGACGCGCCAGTGTCTGGGAACGTACAATTTGATTGCGCCGAAGCTGCAGTCAAGAAAAATCTCCGCGCCGTCCGGGCTGAGCTGGGCCTGATCGAAAAACAGCTCCAGCGCGCCGAACGAGACAAAGAACTGCCCGCTTTTCAGGCAGTCGCCGTGCAGATATTTGCTGGACGCGCCAAAGCTCACCTTGGCGTAGGGATTGTTGTCGTCAATGTTCTCCACAGTCTGGTGGGCGTGTTCAAAGTCATCATGCCAGTACATCTTGCTTTTGGGATGGCTCCTGAACAGAAAGCTGAAGCCCATGCTTGCAAACACGGCGGCCAGAATCAGCAGCCACAGGGAAATTTCGATAAGATGCAGCGGCTGCCTGTAAATCATGTAAAGAAACGCCAAAGGGACGAATATCCCGAAATAATTGCGGTGAACCGCGCTGTGAATCACCACCGCAACCAGCAAAACCGTCGCCAGGATGCTGATGAACCCAATCTGCCCGAAAGAGCCGATCTGGCTTGCAATCACAAAGACTGCCGAAAGTAAGAAGAAGAATCCCCAAAACCAGTTTCTATTTTTCATAAGTGCTCCTTTCATTCAAACGCTGCCGCAGTTCCCTGTAATAGTACCGTGACACGTATACCTGTTTGTGGCTGTTGATAAACTGAATCAGGCTGGAAGCGGTGAGGTCGCGCGTAATCGAGTACACCTGCATGATGTTGACAATCGTGGATTTTGCCGCACGCACAAAATTTTTCGGAAGAATTTCTTCCAATTCGTACAGACGGTATTTGATGCGGTAGGCGTCGTTGACGGTGTGGGCGTAAATGTGCTCGCCTTCGGTTTCGAAAAACAAAACCTCATCCAGAGGGAAGTAGAATTCCTGATTCTGTTTGTAAAAGGTAATTTTGGTGCCGGACGAGGACTGTTCCAGAATATACCGGTGTATTTTCTGAATGGTGTCATCCACGCGGCCGCAGCGGATGATCACCTCGTCCTCCTCCAAATCATTGACTAACTCAATGCGTATCTTCACCTGATCACCTCCTATGCCATTATTATAGCGGATATGGGGCAATGTGAAAAGGGCAGCCCGCCATCCGGTTGCATTTATACCCGCAACAGGTTGAAAAAAACGGGTGAAAGGAGATTTCCCCTTGCTCTGTCTTCAGTTGTAATAATCAAGGATCGGCTGTAACAATGCAATCGTATTTCCTCGCCTCCGTAGTGTCTTCCTGTTTACGAAAACAGGGCCGCATCTTTAAAAACCTTATTGTTAATATAATGTTTTAAGAATATAATGAATTTATAAGGAGGAGGCGGCAATGAAAAAGCTGACGATTGGACAAATGGCGAAACTCAACCATATTTCCGAGCAGACACTGCGTTTTTATGACAAAATAAAGCTTTTGGAGCCCGATGGCATCAATGAACAAAACGGGTACCGCTATTACAGTATTAAACAGAGCGCATATCTGGACATGATTCAATACATGAAATCTTTGGGAATGGATCTGAAAGATATCAGGAGGCATCTGGAGCACGGCGACCCGTCGCTTATCAAAAGTATTCTTCATCAAAAAAGCTCACAGATAGACGAGGAAATACGCAGGCTGAAATATCAAAAAAGAGCAATCGAGCGCACCTTGCAAAGTTATCAGCGTTACGAGGCTTCCCCGCCGGACGGCGCTATCGTCCTTGAGTATATTGAAGAGCGGCAGATGTACTGCATTGACGCGGGAATGAACTTCTACGACTACGGGATTGAGATTTACGAAGAGATGCTCAGAAAGCTGAAGGAAAGCCTGATTTCAGACAAGCTTCCTCAAATCTATTTTTGTAACGCGGGAACTATCCTGCGGCAGGAAAACCTGAAACGGCGCAGATTTTATTCGAGCGAAATTTTCGTTTTGGTGGACAGGGATTTTGTTCCCGATGAATTGACCGTCTCTATCCCCGCAAATACCTATCTGTGTATTTACTGCAATAAATTTGAAAAAGAGAAGGAATATATTGAAAATCTGTTGAACGCCATAGCGGAAAAAGGCTATGTGATTGTCGGGGATTATATCTGCGAGGTGATCAGCGAGTTCCCTCTTCTGGAACGGAAAGAGCGCGGCATGTTTTTAAGGTTACAAATACCAATAAAATTCAGCTGATTTTATGAACTTTTTCGGTTGACATTATAGCGAATATAACTTTTATAATGAAATTACGATCAGCAGCAGAAAAGATTTCTGCCGTACAGACATTATGAAAGGGGTATGCAATAATGTATCATGAGAAGATTCGCGTTGTCCAGTATGGCTGTGGAAAGATGTCAAAATACACTCTTCGTTACCTGTATGAGAATGGAGCGGAAATTGTAGGCGCAATCGACGTTAACCCCGCTGTCGTCGGAATGGACGTCGGGGACTGGGCGGGACTCGGCGTCAAACTGGGCGTCACAATCAGAAGCGATGCCGACGCAGTGCTTGACGGTTGCGACGCGGATATCGCCGTCGTCACCCTGTTCAGCTTCATGAAGGACGTAATGCCGCACTTTGAGAAGCTTGTCAGCCGCGGCATCAATGTGATTACCACCTGTGAAGAAGCGATTTATCCATGGACGACTTCATCGGCAATTACCAACAGGCTCGACAAGCTTGCCAAAGAGAACAACTGCACCATCGCCGGCGCCGGCATGCAGGATATCTTCTGGATTAATATGATCGGCTGTGTGGCCGGCGGGGTTCACCGCATTGATAAAATAGAAGGCGCCGTCAGCTATAACGTGGAGGATTACGGACTTGCTCTTGCAAAAGCGCACGGCGTAGGGCTTACGCCGGAAGAGTTTGAAACGCAAATCGCACATCCGGAAACGCTGGAGCCATCCTATGTCTGGAATTCGAACGAAGGACTTTGCTCAAAAATGGGGTGGACGATCAAATCGCAAAACCAGAAATGCGTCCCCTATTTCCATGACAGCGATCTGTATTCCAAAACGCTTGGCAAGACCGTTCCAAAAGGCAACTGCATCGGCATGAGCGCCGTCGTGACTACCGAAACCTTCCAGGGCCCGGTTATCGTAACGCAGTGTATCGGCAAGGTATACGGCCCCGACGACGGTGATATGTGCGACTGGAAAATCATCGGCGAGCCGGACACCACCTTCTTTGTGCAAAAGCCCGCAACCGTTGAGCATACCTGCGCCACGATTGTCAATCGTATCCCAAAGGTGATTAATGCTCCTGCGGGCTACTACACCGTTGAAAAAATGGACACTCTCGAATACTTATCTTATCCGATGCAAATGTATCTTAAATAACCGGCTGTCGCCCAATAATAAAATCCCCGCTTGATAAAAGCGGGGATTTTTTTAATTTGTTGTGGACAACAGCTTTGACGGGGAACTGAAAACCGGGGGCGGGAAATGTTTATGCTCCAAACCAAATAAATCAGCGGGTTCGCGGTTTCATTGGGGTAAAACCGGTTAGCAGGCAAAGTAAAAAAAATTGATAAAAAATTAACACATACTTAGTTGACTTGTGTTTTATTTTGGCATAGAATGTAAATCTGCTGTCTTCCAAATCAATTAAATAACAATACTATTGATTCAGTTTGCATGAATTACATCATATTCTCAAGGCGCGGTTATTAAATATCGTCGTTTCAAAAGCAAAAAAGGAATGGCTAACTGCCGCAGCCTCCACATAACAATTATAGAAAGAGAAGATTAGCGTGAAAAGCAAAGAACCTAAATCTATTCATTTTAACTCTCCATTTCTGGCGATTCCATCGGTATTAGGATTGGAACTGTTGACGGCCGCAATCACTTACTTAACGGGTGGAACGCAGTTCGTATTTCCACATTTCATGTATATTCCCATTATTCTGGCGGCATATTGGGGAAATTTGCGCGGAGCCGTCGCAGCCGCGGCCATCGGCGGACTCCTTTTAGGGCCATGGATGCCAATGGATGTCGCCGGCAACATTGCACAGACAATGTACGAATGTGTTTTCAGAGAATGCATATATATGTTGATCGGTGTTATTGTGGGACTGTTGTTTCAGCTAATGAAAACGAATACATCCAAACAGCTGCGTTTGTCTTTTTTGGAAACCAAAACAGGTTTGCCCAACTTGAATCAGCTTCGCTATGAGATAAATTCCCTTACAAACGGAAAAAAGGATTTTTCCATAATGGCTTTTTATATAACAAATTTATTGGATATTAACGCTTATATAGATTATAGCATCGGGGAAAAATCCATTTTAAAAGCTATCGAAAAACTGGAAAGTACATTTGGAAAGCAAAATGTTTTTATGGTATCCATGGATACTTATATTGTACTTTTTCAAGGTGCTTCTTTGGAACACACAGACGCTATTGCCGAACAGGCTGTCGCTATGTTAACGGAACCGATCTTGATAAACAATTTTACAATCCGACTTGAAGTCCGCTGTGGAATTCTCAACTCACCTTTGTACGGGAACAGCACGGATGCATTGCTGGATGAATTAAAGATTACGCTTGATAAAAGCAAAAAATATTCGCAAAAGATTATGGTTTTCAGTGAAAAAATGGTTGAACAGAAGAAACAAAAGCTTGAAGTCATAACGGCGCTGCACGACGCGATTCAGAATGATGAGTTCTATATGGTATATCAGCCGATCATTCATATCCCAAGCGGCGAAATCAGAGGTGCCGAGGGCTTATTGAGATGGAATCATACAAATATCCATATGGGCCCCGGAGAATTTATCAGCATTGCGGAAAAGGCTGGGTTTATCAACGAAATTACAAAATGGGTAATACGACATTCCGTGCAGCAGATCAGGGCATGGCAGGACGCAGGTATGCCTGCGAAAATCGCCGTTAATGTATCCTCCAAAGATTTAAGCAATGATTCCGTAATTGCTTACGCGCAAGAATGTGTTGAAACGAGTAGAATTGATCCCCAATCGCTTGGATTTGAGCTGACGGAGCGCGTGATCACACAAAACGAAACGAAAATCAAAACTTTGCTGCGTCAAATGCAGGCAATTGGCATCGGAATTTCCATTGATGATTTTGGGACCGGGTATAACTCCATGATTCAATTAGTCACGCTGCCTATTACCTACGTGAAGATTGATAAATTTTTTATCGATCACATTGAACATGAAAAGTACCGGATAGTCATCACAGAGATAATCCGGCTGGCGCATAATTTGAAAATGGAAATCATCGCAGAAGGTGTTGAAACCGAGCAACAACTAAGATTATTAAAAGAAATGGGCTGTGATAACATTCAGGGCTATTATTTCAGCAAGCCGCTTCCCGAGAAAGAATATGCCGAATTTGTAGCCAGTTATCAAGAGAAATTCATGAGTAGGATAACGGAATAAGCTTGGATAGCGTACGGGAAATAAAGAATATTTTTTATTATAAGCTTGGAGGAAAAGTTATGAAAAATATATCAGTCAGAAAAAAAGTGGATCTTATTTGTCTTTTCAATTTTATATTCTATGCAGTTTCATTGTCGGTGTCGCTTTTCGTTGAAAAGCATACTTCAATCAACGTCGGCATCATTTTTCTCTTATGCTCCCTCATTGCCTTTGTCATGATTTTGCTCTTGGGAGCATCTGTAAGTAAAAACATTATTGAGCCGCTGGGTGAAATTGAGTCCGCGGCCAAACTGGCGGCTTCTGGAAAATTGGATGCTAATATTTCCTTCGTTTCCAGGGATGAGATTGGTTCTCTTGCTGAGAATATCAGAACGCTCATTGGAAATTTACAGCGGTACATATCCGACATGGCACGAGTATTAGGCGGCATCGCCGAAGGTGATATGACGGTTACACCGAGCATGGAGTATCCCAACGATTTCCATGCTATCAAACAGTCCTTAAGGAAAATCATTGAATCAATGGACAATCTGCTCAAACAGATGCAGAATACTTCCAGTCAAGTAGCGGCCGGATCAGAGCAAATATCCGCGAGCGCTCAGTCTTTGGCCCAAGGCGCTACGGAGCAGGCAAGCTCAGCGGAGGAACTTGCCGCTTCCATCGCCGAAATATCAGAGAAAATCAAGCAGAATGCAGATCATGCGCAGCAGGCGAGATCTGATATGGATAAAACCACAAGTGAACTCGAGCACGGAGACATGCAGATGAAAAAGCTGGTTTCCGCAATGGACAGTATTGCGCAAACTTCCACTCAAATCCAGAAGATCATAAAGGTTATCGACGATATCGCTTTTCAGACGAACATTTTAGCATTGAATGCATCCGTCGAGGCTGCACGGGCAGGATCGTCGGGAAAAGGTTTTGCCGTTGTAGCCGACGAAGTCCGAAACTTGGCAGGCAAAAGTGCGGCAGCTGCAAAAGACACTGCCGTATTAATTCAAAATACTCTGTCCGCGATTGAAAATGGCGACACAATGGTGAATGAAGCGGGGAAAGCTTTGGATCAGATCTCTAAAAAAGTGGAAACGATAGATGTCCTTATCAGAAAAATCGCACAGGTTTCGGAAGAACAGGCCGGTGCACTGATGCAAATTGATAATGAAGTAACTCAGGTTTCCAGCGTGATTCAAACCAATTCCGCTGCTGCGGAAGAAAGCGCTGCTGCCAGCGAGGAATTGGCGGCGCAGGCAGAAACTCTTCGCACCTTAGTCGCTGGTTTTCGGCTGAAAGCTTAATCCGGAATTCCGGAATTCCGGCCAAAATTACCTCCATCTGCGCCGCCTATGATGCCATGATCAGCAATAGATTAGCCATCCTCTTGTCAGCATCTCAAAAGATATGCGGAGATTTTACCGCCGATCACGTATTGGCTCAGATATCAATCATGAGAGCATCACCTTTCTTCTGCTTTTTGACGGCTTGAACACTCGTCATTATATCAGAAAGGTAATGCTCTTTGCTGAAGCTATTAATCTCACGCGCGTAGCGCGCGGGTTTTTGTTTTTCAAACGGCAAGACGTTTGAAAAATCTGCTAAAGCAGACAAAAAGGGCCACGAAACATTTTAGTTTCGTGACCCTGATGGTGCGAGTGTTCTTACGGCATTTATTCAAAGAAGTCAGTAATATCAAGGGTTTGTGGGCAATTAAAAAGTAGTATTTACACAAGAATTCATGGTTTTAACTGTTAAGAATGATACAGGAAGAAGTCGTTGAAACGTGATGACATTTTCAATAAGTAATTGTTGACATCTATTACGTATAGTGATATATTAGTATTACAGTAAACGTATTAATATGGTGGTGGTTTAAATTAGGGATAATATAAAAGGTGGCGCTTTGACGGAAACAACATTTCTTGTCCTGTTGGCTGCGTATAGACCTAATCATGGGTATGGGATTATGCAGTTTATTGAAAAGAAAACGAATGGACGGGTTGTTTTAGGTGCTGGCACTTTGTACGGCGCGATCAATGCCTTGATAAAGAAAAAATGGATTGTCCCTTTTGGCAATGAGGCCGATAGCAGGAAGAAGGAGTATGTTATTACCGATACCGGAAAACAGAAAGCGCAAGAAGAGTTGAAGCGTATGGGCGAAGTTTTTGAACTGGCCTCGACAATTATTAAGGGGGAGAGAAATAAATGAGCAAAACAGTATTTCGATACTTCTTCGATTTTTTGGATGGGCAGAAAAAATGGTTGAACAGCATGGCTGAGCAAGGTTACCGTTTAAAGAAATGCGGAAGGTTGACCTATACTTTTGACGAGTGTAATCCAAACGAATATGAATATGCCGTAGAGTTTATCGGGGACAAATCATTTTCCAAAGGGCAAGATTACCGCAGGTATCTGGAAAGCATGGGGTTTCGCACTTTCATAAAAAACATGAACCTAAATTTTTCTTATGGAAAAATAAAATGGCGTCCCTACGCAAAAGGTTTGGGGCAGATTGCGACCTCTCCCGGCGGGTTTAACAAAGAGCTTTTGATTTTAGAAAAAAAGCGAGACGGAAAACCTTTTGAATTACACACTGATGTGCACGATAAGTTGGACACTTACAAGACGGCTAGACGTGCCTATGTATGGGCTGTCCTTTTGATGCTTGGCTTAGTTGTTATAACATTTGTTCCCGGTATTTCATCGGTGTCCATTACCGTGACATGGGCTATTAGAGCTGTTATACTATTCTTTGGCATTCTGCTCGTTATCCCAACGGTGAAATATTCGTCATTAGTTAACCAGTTAAAAGAAGAAAGTAAAACCTTTGAATAAACAAGACCGCAATATGAAGCCGTACTTTCAAAAGCAGAAATTCAATACTGGTTCACCGAAAAACCAGACATAGACAGTTCGTCAGGAAATCCTATAAGATTTAATTCACATGCGAGTGTTCTTACAGCATTTGCAACCCGCAAACCCGCATAAATACAGGCAAAACGAAAGGCCGGCGATTCAAAATCGTCGGCCTTTTGGTGGTGCGAGTGTTCTTACAGCATTTACGGAAAAACTCAGTAAAATCAATGGTTTTAGGGCAGTCATCTAGCAGTATTTACAACCAAAACTGGAACGCGATGCTTGCGATTATCAGATTCGAAGGATAAACAGAATAGCAAAACCTCCTGCAAAATAATAATATATACCAGGAGGCGAATGAAAATGCCCGAAGAAACATGTAACCAACCGCAGACCATAGAAAAATTGATTTTAGATATATTGGCGGACGAAGCTCAAATTGTACACTGTTTGAGGATGTTTTTCTGCAAAACCCTGCAGGAAATAGCAGGTGAGAAATATATGACCCCCGAAAGAAAAGTAAAACTGGCTTTGGATTTGATCAGTGCAGCCGCCCAAAAGGAAGCGGCGCTGGCGGCTGTCCTCGAAGCAATCAGCAAGATAATTGACGAAGAGCCTGAAGTGTGGATTACGCTTGTCCCCGGCGCGATATATCAGGTGACATCATCAAGCGCTACTATTACAGGCGTAAGATTTGACGCAAAAACTGACGTTGGTGTTACTGGCGGAAGAATAAGTGCAATAGCCGGTGGTGATGACGTTGGAGGTCCCACAAACATCTCTTCTATACCTGTTAATTATTTAATTGACTTGGGTGGTGCTTATCCGCCATCAGAAGTTATTCTGCAGAACACAGGTACTGTAACCGTTTATATAAGAAATGTAATTGCAGGAGGAGGATGAACCATGCCCGAAGTATGTAGTCCGCCGAAGACCATCGAAGACTTGATTTTAGATATATTGGCGGACGAAGCACAAATCATACGTTGCTTAAGAATATTTTTCTGCAAAACCCTACAGGAGATAGAAACCGAAAAATGTATGATCCCTGAAAGAAAAGTAAAATTGGCTTCTGATCTGATTAACGCTGCCGCCCAAAAGGAGGCGGCGCTGGCGGCTGTCCTCGAAGCTATCAGTAAGTTTGAAGAAGGGCAGGACGAATTTATAACGCTCGTCCCCGGCGCGATATATCAGGTGACGTCATCAAGTTCCACAATCCAAACAATAACCTTTATGGCAAAAACTGATGTAGGTGTTGCTGGCGGACAAATATCAGCTATATATGATGGTGAGGCTGAATTGAGTAGTTCAGGTATGATTGATGAAGTGCCAGCGAACTATAATATTCCTTTAGGTGGTGCATTTAATCCCGATGATATTACGCTGCAAAACACAGGTACAGTTACCGTTCATATAGCTAACGTCGTTACAAGCTAAAAGAATGACTTGCACTTAAATAAAAATGAAATCAGCATAAATATGCGCTAAAAAAGTTCTATCACTCGCACCTCGAATGCGAGTGTTCTTACAGCATTTTCTCATTCAAAAAGTGAGCATAATCGAGCAAATTAAAGGAAATGAGAGAAAAAGAAATCAGAGCCGTCAAGTTCGACGGCTCTGATAGTGGTGCGAGTGTTCTTACGGCATTTATTCAAAAAAGTCAATAATATCAAGGGCTCACGGACAGTTAAGAAGCAGTATTTACGTCAAAAGTTACGGAAATTGGCTCTATTATTAGGGAATTTCATAGTACGGGTGACACCTTTTGCCTTCAGCAAAAGAAAAGGGGACACCTCGCAAGATGGTCTGAATAAAGCTTGTTTGTGCATGGGCTCTCATACTAATGCTGTTAATTCACATTTATTAAGTTCGTTTTTCCTAAACCTTCGTATTTGCTTTTGATCAAATACTTACCAGGGGCGACGCCAGCAAACAGATAAACGCCATTACTATTTGCCTCTTTTATCTGTATCAAATTGTGATTATCTCCAACTATGCTGTAAAGAGCTACGACAACGTGTGAAGCCGGCTGATCTTTGTAAAGCATTTGTCCGCTGATTGTACCGTTCCTGCATGCAATAATCTCGTATAGGAACAAATCCATAACGATAATATCTTTAGGCTTTATTTCAAAAGATGATCTTTTATAAAAGGAATACCCATCCTTAGCTGCTGAGATCCAGTACTTCCCTGGCTTTAATCCGTACACTAGATATTCACCATCAGCATTCGATGTCGTTATAGCTGTTGCGTTGTCTGCGTCATCATATTTTTGTATAACAACTTTTGCATCAGCCAGCTTATTTCCTTTATCATTTCTGACTGTGCCATAAATTGTTCCAAGATTTATAAAACTGTCAGGCCTGAGTTCAATGGTTAAAGAGAGGTCTTCCCCGGTTTTTAGTGAGATTTGATACTCCTTAGATGTTCTATAATTGTCGGCAGTGGCAATCACATTATAATCCCCTGCGGGAAGCACTTTCAAAAACAAATAGTTTCCCCGAGAATTTGTTGTTACGTGATAAATTGGGTTATTGTTTCTGTCGAGAACTTTAACCGTCGCCCCTGCAATGGGCAAACAATGTCCGATCACTTGTCCTGTCAGCTTGGTGTCAGGCATAACAGGGACCCTTTTCAGAGACAAATCTACAGATATTTCCTGCCTAGGTCCGACTGTGAAAATTTCAGAGCTCTCAAGCTGCAAAACATCAATAATGGTCATAATGGTACCTGCTTTAAATAGCATTAATTTGAGCAAAAGATTTTACGACATACTGACCTTCCGCAACGTCACCGAATAGATATCTTCCACCGCTGTTTGTTTTGGTAATCTGAATAATTGTCTCGATAGTTCCAACAATCTGGTATAACGCTACAGTTGCATTTGCTATTGGGAGAAGTGTGGCTTGGCTGGTGATAAGTCCGCTGATCGTACCGGTATTTGTTGCCGGATTTGAAATCAGAAAAAGATCTAAAGGAGTTATTTCAGCGTTTGTCAAAGTTTGAATTGCGCTCTCGGTCTGAAAATACCCCTCTTTATTGGCAACGACAACATAATCGCCATTGGCAAGATAAGGAGCAAGATACTGGCCGGAACTGTTGGTGGTGGTGGTCGAAATCAGCGTCCTTACGTCTTCTACAACCGAGTAAATATTGACGACTGCACCCTCAATCGGCTCCAATGGTGCTGATTGATTTACTTTACCGAAAAGGGTATTCAAACTCGCATCAGGATCAGGCAAAAGCACTATATTTAACGTAGTCGGACGATTGGCAAGTATTGATACTGAAACAACATCGGGCGTAAGATATCCAGCCTTTGCAGCTGTTACCCGATACGAGCCTGTGGCTACCTCTGAAATTGTATACTGTCCTAACGGACCGGTTATGGTGTGTGCAAAAGGAACGTTGTTTGTATCAAACACCTTAAGAGTAGCACCCGGTAAAGGCTGACCGCCCGACGTTACAGTACCGGTTAAAACACCTGATGCAGAGGCTGTGCTTAGAGTCAACTGCAAATTTGCAGTTTTTTCTTCTGTTCCGAGCAGAGGAATCTGTTCACTTCGTTTAAGGTTATATTGATCTATCTTAGCCATATATTTTATCTCCTACTAATTGAAAATTATGAATAAACTTTGTCATCCACACTCCATTATATGATGTTAGGAGATCTTGGGTGCGAGTGGCCGTACAGCATTTGAGCCCTGCGAACCCGCATAAATACAGGCAAAACGAAAGACCGACGATTCAAAATCATCGGTCTTTTGATGGTGCGAGTGTTCTTACGGCATTTATTCAAGAAATCCAGCAATATCAAGGGTTTACAGGCAGTTAAGAAGCAGTATTTACCCCTAAAAATCGAATAAGTTCATCATGTTTTAAGGGCGTTCCGTAAAAAGGAACGTCCTTTTTCTATTTCAGCGGGAGGTGAAAAGTCAAATGACCAATGTAATTGCCGTCGCCAACCAAAAGGGCGGCGTCGGCAAGACTACGACTTGCGCCAATCTCGGCATCGGGCTGGCGCAGGAAGGAAAAAAGGTGCTTCTGGTGGACAGCGACCCGCAGGGTTCTCTGACCATCAGTCTAGGCAATCCTCAGCCCGATCAACTGCCCATTACGCTGGCGACGATTATGGGTAAGGTGCTGAACGAAGAAACCATCAGCCCCGGCGAGGGACTTCTTCATCATGATGAGGGTGTCGATCTGATGCCCGCCAATATCGAGCTTTCCGGCATGGAGGTATCGCTCGTCAACGCCATGAGCCGTGAAAAAATCCTGAAGCAGTATCTGGACGGCGTGAAGCGCCAATACGACTATGTACTTCTGGATTGTATGCCCTCACTGGGGATGCTGACCGTTAACGCGCTGGCCGCAGCAGACAGCGTACTTATTCCCGTTCAGGCACAGTACCTTCCGGTCAAGGGACTCGAACAGCTTTTGCAGACAATCAACAAGGTACGGAGGCAGATTAATCCGAAGCTCAAAATCGACGGAATTTTGCTTACGATGGTGGACAGCCGTACCAATTATTCAAAAGAAATCAGTTCTCTGCTTCGGGACACCTACGGTTCAAAGCTGAAAATATTTGACGTGGAGATTCCCCATTCCGTTCGTGCCGCCGAAATAAGTGCAGAGGGCAGAAGCATTTTTGCCCACGATCCTAAGGGCAAAGTTGCCGAGGCGTACCGGGAACTGACAAAGGAGGTGTTGAAGATTGAAAAGCAGCGCCAAAAACATAAGTCTGAACAGTTACGATGATATTTTCTCCACGGAGGAAACCCGCGAGGATGAAAAACGGGAAAAGGTCACGGATATGCCGCTTTCAGAGCTGCACCCGTTCCCGAACCATCCGTTTCAGGTGCGGGATGATGATTCCATGAAAGAAACTGTGGAGAGTATCAAGGAATACGGCGTGTTGGTTCCCGCCATTGTCCGTCCCCGCGCGGGCGGCGGCTATGAGCTTATTTCCGGCCACCGGCGCAAACACGCCTGCGAGCTGGCGGGACTTCCTACCATGCCGGTTATCGTCCGCGATTTGGATGATGACGCCGCGACCATTATCATGGTTGACAGCAATATTCAGCGTGAAAATATCCTGCCGAGTGAACGGGCCAAGGCGTACAAAATGAAGTTGGACGCCATAAAGCGGCAGGCTGGCCGACCATCGAAAGAAAATGCGCCGCAAGTTGCGGCTAATTTCCGAAGTGATGATGAAGTAGCTAAAGGAGCCAATATCAGCGGCGATACTGTGCGCCGGTATATCCGGCTGAACGAGCTGGCGCCGCAACTTCAGCAATTGGTGGACGATAAAAAAATCGCCATGACCCCTGCCGTGGAACTTTCGTACCTCAAGCCGGAGGAACAAGCACTTTTGCTCGACACCATTGAAAGCGAACAGGCCACCCCCTCGCTTTCACAGGCCCAGCGTCTGAAAAAGTTCAGCGCGGAGGGCCATTTGAACGGGGACAGTCTGCTTGCCATCATGTCGGAGGAAAAGAAGCCGGAGAAAAATGACCTGACCATCAAGGCTGATAAGCTCCAAAAATATTTTCCAAAATCGTACACCCCGCAGCAGATGGAACAGGTCATCATCCGGCTGCTGGACGGATGGCAGAAAAAGCGGCAGCGGAATCAGGAAAGATAATAACCGTCGTTTCAGGCGTTCCGAAAGGAGCGCCTTTTTTCATGTCTTGATAAAGGAGGAAACCGCATGGCAACTGAAAAAATCAACGAAAGCGAAGGTAAAAAGGAGGATGAAAAGCGAAAGCGCAAGTGGCCGTACATTCTTGCGATTCTTTTGCTGTTGCTGCTTTTCCTGCTGCTTTTGCTGCGGAGCTGCGGAAATCAGCATCCCTGCCCGAACCCGCCACCTTCCAGTTCCACACCATCATCGTCTGCTCCGTCTCTGGACGATACCGGGAGCGCGGAGCCGGGAAGCGGCAGCACCCCGTCCCGGCAGGAAATCCTGTCCCGGCTTCAAAAGCAGGAAGTCACCGTCACCGACAAGGTAAGCGCTCAGGCTTCTTTTCCCAGCGGAGCGAAGGGCAGCACAGGCACATGGGAAGTGGAGAACCCGTCCTCTAACACCGTCATTATGCAGTGCGAAATCACGCTGGACGGCAAAACCATAGCGAAATCCACACCGATCTATCCGGGCCAGCACATCGACGGGCTTACCCTTTCCCGTCAGGTTTCATCCGGGAATTACAGTGTGACGGCAACCATCCAGTATTACAGCAAGGATACCAAGGCTTATCTCGGGATGGCCGACTACAAAATCCGTCTTTCCGTTTCGTAATCAACCGTGTTTGCGGTTGAAATAAAAACATGGAGGTCTTTTCATGAAAAACAGGTTCAAAAGAGTTCTCGCGGGCATCGTCACCTTTGCTGTGCTCGGTATGACGGCTGCGGTCCCGGCGTTCGCCGCCGACAAGACCGACACCGGCACGGGCAGCGTCACGGGCAACGTGACAATCAACGGCTCTATCTCGCCGCTGACCATCTCCGTCACCCACCCGATCAACGTGGCCTACGCCATCAGCCCGGACGCCGAAACCTTCACCGCGCCCGACATTAAAGTGACCAACAACACCAAAGTTGCGGTAATTGCCACAGTGGAATCCCTGAAAGCCGCTTCGGGTGGGACGCTTACCTTCACCGACGTTGATCCGTCCGCAAAAGCGTGGCGTTCGCTCAACCTCGCGGATTCCAAAAAGTACATTGCGCTGGGCATTGCGGCAAAAGGCAATTCCGGCTGGAACAGCGGGTACAGCACTTCCACCCATTGGGCGGTGAACGATTCTCCGTTGCAGGTCGGTACGCTGAATCCGAACACTTCCGGCGCGCTGTCCCTGACGGCAGACTATGGCCTTGCGTTCGACGGGGCGTACACGGCCAACCATCAGCTTGTTTTCCAGTTCCAGCTCGCATAAAGACACAGGCGGGAATTGGCCGGGATTTTCCCGGCCAACCTTCCACGCCGAAAGGGGGTTTCTATTTGAGACAATCATTCAGGCGGCTTTTTCTCGTCCCTCTGCTTGCCGCCGGGATTCTGCTGTCCGGCGCTTCGCCCGCGTTCGCGGCCTCCGCCGCGTCGGTGCTGTCGCTGACCGCCACGCCGAACCCATCCGGGAATTATGTGGCGCTGAGCTGGACGAACAGCGACAAAAGTCAGCCGTACAGCTATATGCTCTATTCCAAGTCTGCGCATGAATCGACCTTTCAGAGCATCCCCGCCAAAGACAGCGCGAAGGTTCTGAATATCTATCCCGTTGTCGCGCCGACCGTTTCTTTTACGACGTGGCAGGGCGAGAGCTACAGCCTGCCGAAATCGGCGTCCCTCAAAATGTGGATGGAAACGCCGAACGGGTACGATTCCAAAGGCTACGGCAAGGGCCTCATTTCCGTGGATACCGTTTCAATCTCGGATTTCAACGCCAACCCGGACGCTTACCTGAAAAACGTGGACGGCAGCTACAAATACGACGTGCTGTATTTCGGCGCGTGGGACGCTTTCGCAAGTCAGGATTTGTCCGCTGCGGCAGAGAGTAAAACCGACGCCTTTATCAAAACCGGGCGCGGCGTCCTGTTCGGACATGACACAATGGTAGACAACGACGGTATTTCCATGCCGAACTTTTTCAAACTCGCGCATTACTGTGATATTCAGACTATCCCGCATTATACCGTGCTCGGAAGCTCACAAATCAAGGTTTCCAAGAAGGGCCTGCTTACCAACTACCCGTGGAAAATCGGGGACGTGGGCACGGTTCTGAATGTTCCGATGTCCCACTCAAATCAGCTTGCCTTTGGGGATGTCTGGATGACGTATCAGCCGCCCTACACCTATAGCGGCAGCGCAGAGGCAACCGGATCCGGTGGGCAGGGCACCAACACTTTTTATCTGACAAGCTGGTCGAACTGCGCCATGATTCAGACCGGCCATTCCAACGGTGAGGCCACGCCGGACGAGCAGCGTGTCACGGCAAATACCTTGTTTTACCTTGCACAGATAACGACCGACACAAGCTGGAATGACCACAAAGGGCAGGATTTGGACGCGCCTGACGAACCGGCCATTTCAAGCGTCATGCACAATCCCGGTCGGACGCAGTACACCGTCAATTATTCTTCGCAGGACAATGCCACCGGCTATCAATATTATGTGGAGGCCACCGGACAGAACGACGGCGCGAAATACGATTCCCCGGTTATATCAACATCCCTCAAAGCAGGGATGAAGGGTTATTCCATCGTAGTGGACGATAAGTCGGATACCGTCCCAGACGGGAGCATTACGACTACAGCGAACAGTTTCACTTTTCCTCGTCCGTCCGGCAGCAGCTTTTACATCCATATTGCCGCCGTGGACAATGCTGGGAACATTTCATCCGTTGCGCATTATCCCGTGGACGAGCTGGTATCCGTGACACACCCGATCAGTATCGGCTATTCCATTGACCCGAACAGTGACACGCCGTTCGTCGCGCCTGACATTCCGATCACCAACCATTCTACTTTTCCCATACGGGTTTCCGTCGAGGGACTGAGAGCGACATCCGGCATCGGTGACGCCGCCCCCACGGCCTATTCCGACTGGAACAGCCTGACGGCTGCGCAGACCGGAAGCGAAATCGCACTCGGCGTGGGAATCAGTCAAACAGCCGGTTCAGGTTGGACTGCGGTTGACAGACAATCACCGGTTTATGCAAGTGATGTTGCATCGAAAGTTCCATTGGGAACACTCGGCGCGAACGGAGCGTCCGGGAATCTGGCGCTTACCGCTAAATTCGGTCTAGCCTGGGCGAATGCGAAAACCGTTTCCCATGAACTGACGCTGAATTTCACGATTACCGACTAAGCCAGTCGTTTGAGGAAGGGAGTGATATAAAAATGGCGGTTTTTCGTGTGGAGCGGACGCGGGATTACACGGTTATGAGCAACCATCACCTGAAGAACAGGACCTTGACCCTGAAAGCGAAAGGGCTGCTGTCCATGATGCTCTCTCTTCCGGACGATTGGGATTACACTACGCGGGGCCTTGCCTCCATCTGCCGCGAGGGTGTGGACGCCATCGGAAAGACGCTCAAGGAATTGGAAAGTGCGGGCTATATGGAGCGCCGCCAGATTCGCGGCAAGGACGGGCGCATTACGGACACCGAATACACCATCTACGAACAGCCGCGCAAGCCGCCGGGTACGCCTTTACCGGATACGGATTCACCAGATACGGAAAACCCGTATCTGGATAACCCGGATATGGAAAGACCGGATACGGAAAATCCCGAGCAATTAAATACTAAGAAAACTAATATCCCTAAAAAATCAAATACGTATGGAGCAAATACGCATCAATCCAATCCGGCAGACCGAAAACCGGAGGCCGATGTCCCGGCTGATTCGATGGATGCGACGGACGCCTACCGCGAAATCATCAAGGAGAATATTTCCTACGATATCCTGCGGCAGAGATGCGATCCGGGGCGTCTGGATGAAATTGTTGGCATCCTGCTCGACACCGTGTGCAGCCGGAAAAAGGAAATCCGGATCGCCGGTGAGGATATGCCCGCCGAAACGGTGAAAAGCAGGCTTTTGAAGCTCGACGACACCCACATCGAATACGTGCTGGAGTGTCTGGACAAAAACACCACCGACGTCCGCAACATCCGAAGCTACATCCTTACCGCGCTGTATCAGGCTCCGACCACCATCAGCAGCTACTACTCGGCGCTGGTCAATCACGACATGTACGGAAGCGGCCCGCCCGGACGGTAAACGTCCCGCGCGGGCTGTTTTCATCCCCGACAAAATCGGAAAGGAGTAATTTTATCATGAAACGACCCCTCGCATACATCACCGCCCCGTGGAGTGCGGACGAAATAGAAAACACCGAGGACGCGGCGCGGTATTGCCGCAAAATTTACGACGCGGGCTTTTCGCCAATCTGCCCGATCCTGTTCCTGCCGCTTTTTCTCAACGACGCCATCCCGCAGGAACACAAGGACGGCATCGACATTGCCTGCAACTTTCTGCGCCGTGCTCATGTGCTGGTGGTCTGCGGCAGAAACGTGGACGAAACCGTGAAAAACGACATCGCCACGGCGGAACGGCTGCACATCACCGCCACCACGCTGGACGGCATTCTCACCGTCAAGGGACAGGGCCGGGAAAAGGACGCGGAAAAGGAGCGGAGGTAACGTGCCGGACTATCAGAAAATGTACCACTCGCTGTTCAATGACGTGACCGACGCTATCGCAAAGCTCCAGCAGGCGCAGCAGAAAACCGAGGAAATGTACATGGACAGCAAAGAAACCGTCCTCACCCCGTTCCTAAAAAAGAGTGAGGAACAGAAAAATGACCGGAACCCGGCCCCGGCAAGGAAAAAGCCGCCCTCTCACGATGAACGGTGACGGGGCGGCTTTGCCATGACAGGAGGTGTTTTGTTTGCAGGAAGAAATCGAAAACCGTTCCGTGACGCTCATCATCAGCGGCACGAAACTCACGGGCCGGATGCTCAAAGCGGCGATTGCCAAGTATCTGGCCCACCGGAAGGAAAAGAAAAACGCCAAGGCCCGCGCCGGTCCCGTGGTCCCCCACGGCAGACAGACGGTGAAGCAGCTTGTCGGGCAGAATGCGGGCGTGTCCAACATCGAGATCACCGACAGCAACATTCGCTCCTTTGACCGCGTGGCGCGGAAATACGGCGTGGACTACGCCGTCAAAAAGGACCGAAGCGTTTCGCCGCCCAAATATCTTGTATTTTTCAAAGCACGGGACGCGGACGCGCTCACCGCAGCTTTTACCGAATTCACGGCGAAAACGGTGAACCGGGCGAAAAAGCCCTCCGTCCTCTCTCGGCTCCGGCAGTTCAAAGATCTGGTCAAGGCAAATACCGTTGACCGGGTGAGACATAAGGAACAGGAGCGGGCGCGATGAGAGAGAAAACAAAAAAGCTGCTTCTGATGAACCTTCCGTACCTGTTCGTCGCTCTGCTCGCCACCAAATTCGGACAGGCGTGGCGGCTGGCCGAAGGCGCGGACGCTTCGGGGAAGCTCTTACACCTGATGGATGGTCTTACCGCCGCGTTTTTTTCTCCGCTGCCGAGCTTTTATCCGGCCGACCTCGGCGTGGGTGTCCTTCTCGCCGCCGCACTCCGACTGGCGGTTTACGTCAAAGGCCGGAACGCCAAGAAATTCCGCAAAAACGTGGAATACGGCTCGGCCCGCTGGGGCAAGGCCGAGGATATTAAACCCTATATTGACCCCATTTTTGAAAACAACGTCATTCTCACGCAGACGGAACGGCTTACGATGAACAGCCGCCCAAATGATCCCAAGACGTCCCGAAACAAAAACGTGCTGGTAGTCGGCGGCTCCGGTTCCGGCAAGACGCGGTTTTTCATCAAGCCGAACCTGATGCAGTGCGATTCCAAGGATTATCCGACGAGCTTCGTGGTCACGGACCCGAAGGGCAGCATTGTCGTGGAGTGCGGGAACCTCCTGCGGCGCAGGGGCTACCGCATCAAAATTCTCAACACCATCAACTTCAAAAAGTCGATGCACTACAATCCCTTCGCGTACATTCATTCAGAAAAAGACATTTTGAAGCTGGTCACAGCGCTCATTACCAATACCAAGGGCGAGGGCAAGGAAGGAGATGATTTCTGGGTGAAAGCCGAGACGCTGCTCTATACGGCGCTCATCGGCTACATCCACTATGAGGCTCCGGTCGAGGAACAGAATTTCGCCACACTCATCGAATTTATCAATGCCTCGGAAGTGAGAGAGGACGATGAGGAATTCAAAAATCCTGTGGATCTCATGTTCGAGGCGCTGGAAAAGGAAAAGCCAAACCACTTCGCCGTCCGGCAATATAAAAAGTACAAGTTGGCGGCGGGCAAGACAGCAAAATCGATTCTTATTTCCTGCGGCGCACGAATGGCTCCGTTCGATATTCAGGAGCTTCGGGATCTGACGGCCTACGACGAATTGGAGTTGGACACGCTGGGCGACCGAAAAACCGCTTTGTTTATCATTATCTCCGATACTGACGACACGTTTAATTTTTTAGTTTCAATGGCCTATACGCAGCTTTTCAACCTGCTGTGCGAAAAGGCGGACGATGTGTACGGCGGTCGTTTGCCCGTCCATGTCCGGTGCCTGCTTGACGAATTTGCCAACATCGGGCAGATTCCAAAATTTGAAAAGCTGATCGCCACCATCCGCAGCCGTGAAATTTCGGCCTGCCTTGTTTTGCAGGCGCAAAGCCAACTCAAGGCGCTGTATAAAGACAACGCCGACACGATCATCGGTAACTGCGACAGCGCCATCTTCCTCGGCGGCAAGGAACGCACGACCTTGAAGGAACTGACCGAATCGCTTGGAAAAGAGACAATTGACACCTACAACACCGGCGAAAGCCGGGGCCGCGAGGTTTCCCACAGTCTCAATTATCAAAAATTGGGGAAGGATTTAGCTTCGGTCGATGAACTGTCTGCCCTTGACGGCGGCAAATGCATCCTCCAGCTTCGCGGCGTCCGCCCATTCCTTTCGGACAAGTACGACATCACAAAGCATCCGAACTACAAGTACCTGTCCGACTACGATCCCCGCAACGCTTTCCATATTGAGAAATTTCTGTCCACCAAATTAAAGCCAAAACCGGACGAGGTGTTCAACACGTATTCCGTTGACCTCTCCGGGGAACCGAAAGCCGCAGAATAGCGGCTTTTTTCATATTCAAAATCAGAATTGGAGGTAGTATTATGAGTTTCTTTCATTCCGCAATCGGTGTTCTCCAGACCCTCGTGATCGCCCTCGGCGCGGGCCTTGCCATTTGGGGCGCGATCAACCTTCTGGAAGGTTACGGCAATGACAATCCGGGTGCAAATGCTCATGTACGGTAAGGAAGCAAGCAACCGAAAACAAGAGATAGACCGCCAGCACTACACTATTCCGAACCAAAGACCAAAAGATAAGCATTGTGGGAAAATCTAAACTTTTGGATTTTCCTAC